>Ga0307931_1000010_pt1 | contig 118139 bp, 99 predicted proteins | sample OrgLakmetageno47_FD_201816 | JGI IMG/M metagenome (GOLD analysis project Ga0307931, IMG submission 201816) | Saline water microbial communities from Organic Lake, Antarctica - #47 | ecosystem: Environmental > Aquatic > Non-marine Saline and Alkaline > Saline | place: Antarctica: Organic Lake...
ACCGGGTGAGTGGTCATGTTCATACGCGCAACGTCAGCACGCTTAAGGTCAATATAGGCGTGAATCATGTCTTCGGTAAACACGCCGCCACGGGTCAAAAATTCGTGATCGGCTTCCAGGCACTGCAACGCTTCTTGCAGGGTCTCGGCCACTTTTGGAATGTTCAGTGCTTCTTCTTTTGGCAGATCGTAAAGATCTTTGTCCATGGCATCGCCAGGATGGATCTTGTTCTGAATGCCGTCCAGGCCCGCCATCATCAGCGCTGAAAATGCCAGATACGGGTTGGCAGCCGGGTCTGGGAAGCGCACTTCAACGCGCCGTGCCTTTGGGCTGTTAACGTAAGGGATACGGATAGAAGCCGAGCGGTTGCGAGCGGAATAGGCCAGCATTACCGGGGCTTCATAGTGCGGTACCAAACGCTTATAGCTGTTGGTGGCGGGGTTGGTGAACGCATTGATCGCTTTGGCGTGCTTGATAATACCGCCGATGTAGAACAACGCCATCTCGCTCAGACCGGCATAGCTGTCGCCGGCAAACAGGTTTTTGCCATCTTTGCTCATCGACATGTGTACGTGCATACCCGAGCCGTTATCGCCCACTACAGGCTTGGGCATGAAGGTTGCGGTTTTTCCGTAGGCGTGGGCCACGTTGTGCACGCAGTATTTCAGAATTTGAACTTCATCGGCTTTTCGGGTCAGGGTAGCGGCGCCGACGCCAATCTCACACTGGCCAGCAGTGCCCACCTCATGGTGATGCACTTCAATTTCCAGGCCCATGGACGTCATGGCGCCGCACATGGCACCGCGCAGGTCGTGCAGGCTATCGACCGGAGGCACCGGAAAGTAGCCGCCTTTCACGCGTGGGCGATGGCCGGTATTATTGCCATCAAAATCCTTGTCTGACGACCAAGCAGCCTCTTCAGACTGAATCTCGTACATCGAGCCCTGCATGTCGGTTTTCCACTTCACCGAATCAAACACAAAAAACTCGGGCTCCGGGCCAAACAAGGCGCTGTCGGCGATGCCGGTAGACTTGATATATTCCTCGGTGCGGCGTGCGACTGAACGAGGGTCACGGTCGTAGCCTTGCATGGTGGTGGGTTCCACAATGTCGCAGCTGATGTTAATTGTGGATTCTTCGGTAAAGGGGTCAGCCACTGCGCTGGTGTCATCCGGCATAAGAATCATGTCCGATTCATTTATGCTTTTCCAGCCAGAAATCGAAGAACCGTCGAACATTTTGCCGTCGATGAAAAAGTCTTCCGAAGCTTCAGTGGCCGGTATGGTCACGTGATGCTCTTTGCCGTGGGGATCGGTAAAGCGCAAGTCTATCCACTTCGCATCGTGCTGGGTGATCAAATCAATGGTTTTGGACATCTGCATGCTCCGTTGGGGGTGGGGGTGTGAAAGCCCACTCGTTTCAGTATTTGCGCAGCTTAGCAAATGCCTGTGTGGGTTACCTTCCTTTTAGGCGGCTTTTAACCGCCTTAATGCGAGCGTCGTTTTGGCCTTTACACAATGCCAAGCAAGCAGCCTGCCAATCTCAATGTGGACAAGCCTATAGGTTTAAACTCTACAGAATTGCGGGTGAGCGCGCGGGGTGCAAACGCTGTCTAAAGACTGTAAACGGTCACTATTGCATTATATTAGTGCAGCTTTTAATTTTTTGCCCAATACCGGTGCGTAAATTGTTTAACAAATAAACATTCACGCGCATATTATCGAAACCGACTTTTCGCTATAATGCGCGGCCCTCATTGCTCTGGCGATTGCCTTGTGCCGGAGCCTGGCCACGCCCAGTGCCAGCGAATGGGTTCATTTTATAGATTTGAGACGGTCCAAGTGAGGCCCAGCCTCCTTAACACCCTCTCAGGTCATTGTAAGCACGCCGCAGGACTAAAGTTGTGATTGAGAAACTTCGTAATATCGCCATTATTGCCCACGTTGACCATGGTAAAACCACGCTGGTCGACAAACTGCTGCGCCTCTCAGGTACCTTGGACCGTAAAGAGCTCGAAAGCGAGCGCGTTATGGATTCCAACGATCAGGAAAAAGAACGCGGCATCACTATTTTGGCCAAAAACACCGCGCTAAAATGGAACGGCTACGACATCAATATCGTAGACACCCCGGGACACGCCGATTTTGGCGGCGAAGTGGAACGTGTAATGAGCATGGTGGATTGCGTGCTACTGGTGGTTGATTCCATCGACGGCCCCATGCCACAAACTCGCTTTGTAACCCAGAAAGCCTTTGCTGCGGGTTTGCGTCCGATCGTCATCGTTAACAAGATTGATCGCCCGGGCGCTCGCCCGGACTGGGTTGTCGAGCAGGTATTTGACCTGTTTGACAGCTTGGGCGCCACCGACGAGCAGCTGGATTTTCCGATTGTTTACGCCAGTGCGCTTAACGGTATTTCCGGTTTGGAGCATGAAAACCTGGTCGATAACATGGACCCGGTGTTCCAGGCCATCGTTGACCACGTGCCGGCACCGAATGTTGACCGCGAAGGTGCTTTCCAGATGCAGATCTCGCAGCTGGATTACAGCAGCTTTCTGGGCGTTATTGGTATTGGTCGTATTGCCCGCGGCAATATAAAAACCAACACACAGGTGATTGCCGTCGGCGCCGACGGCAAAAAGCGCCAGGGCCGTATTTTGAAAATTATGGGCCACTCCGGCCTGCACCGGGTTGAAGTGGACGAAGCCCAGGCTGGCGATATTATTTGTATCAGCGGTTTGGATCAGATTCACATTTCCGACACTCTGTGCGACGTCAATAACGTAGAAGCCTTGCCGCCGCTGACGGTCGACGAACCCACCGTATCCATGACGTTTCAGGTCAACGATTCGCCCTTCTGCGGCAGAGAAGGCAAGTTTGTGACCAGCCGTAACATCAAAGATCGCCTTGAAAAAGAGCTGCTGTACAACGTAGCCCTGCGGGTTGAAGACGGCGATACCATGGACAAATTCAAAGTCTCTGGCCGTGGTGAGCTGCACTTGTCGGTGTTGATTGAAAACATGCGTCGGGAAAACTTCGAGCTGGCCGTAGGCCGCCCGGAAGTGGTCATCAAGGTAGTAGATGGGGCAAAGCAAGAGCCCTATGAAAACGTCATCGTTGACATTGAAGAGCAGCATCAGGGCCCGTTGATGGAGCAGTTTGGACTGCGCAGGGGCGAGCTCACCAACATGGTTCCCGATGGCAAAGGCCGTATGCGTCTGGAATACACCATTCCGGCCCGCGGTTTGATTGGTTTTCGGAACTCGTTTCTGACCATGACGTCCGGTACCGGTATTCTGACGTCAACCTTCAGCCATTACGGCCCGATCAAGGCCGGCGAAGTCTCCAGTCGCCAGAACGGCGTGTTGGTTTCTATGGCCACAGGCACAGCGCTGACTTACTCGCTGGAAACCCTGCAAAGCCGCGGCAAGTTGTTCCTTGACCCAGGTCAGTCTGTTTACGAAGGTCAGCTGTGTGGCATTCACAGCCGTGACAGCGATCTGGTGATCAACCCAACCAAGGGTAAGAAGCTGGATAACATGCGCGCGTCTGGCAAAGACGAAGTGATTCCTTTGGTTCCGCCCATCAAGCACACCCTGGAGCAGGCGCTGGAGTTTATTGGCGACGACGAGCTGGTGGAAGTAACGCCCAAGTCGATCCGTTTGCGCAAGAAGCACTTGACTGAAAACGATCGTAAGCGCGCCGGTAAAAAGTAACGCTGGCCGCGCAGTGAAAAACCGGCCGCTGGTAACAGCGGCCGGTTTTTTTTGGCGCGCCGTTTATAAATCGTGCCCCCGCTTTGCGCTAACTTCGCTACACTATTGCAATCATTCCTATGACTGCGGAGCTGCCATGCGCACCTTGTTCCCCGACATAAAGCCCTACGCCACACACCGGCTGGCGGTTGAAGAGCCGCATCAACTGTACGTTGAAGAAAGTGGCAACCCTGAGGGCATACCGGTGCTGTTTCTACACGGCGGCCCCGGTGCCGGTTGCGAAGATTACCACCGGCGTTTTTTTGACGCCGAACGGTTCCGCATTATTCTGATGGACCAGCGCGGTGCGGGACGCTCAACACCGCTGGCGGAGCTTGCCAATAACAGCACTGAGCGTTTAATAGCGGATATAGAAACCCTGCGGGAATTTTTGGCCATTGACCAGTGGCTGCTGTTCGGTGGCAGCTGGGGTTCCACACTAAGCCTGGTGTACGCGCAGGCCCATCCGCAGCGGGTAACGGGCATGGTGCTGCGGGGCATTTTCCTGTGCCGGCCCGAAGATATTCACTGGCTCTACCAGAACGGCGCCAGCCGGGTGTTTCCTGACTACTGGGAAGATTACCTGGCGCAGATTCCACACCACGAGCGCGGCGATATGGTGCCGGCTTACTACAAGCGTCTGACCAGTCGCAATGAACTGGAGCAGATTCAGGCGGCAAAGGCCTGGTCTGTTTGGGAAGGGCGCTGCGCCACCTTGCACCCCAACCCAGACGTGGTCGAACACTTCGGCCACCCCCACGTGGCAATCGCCCTGGCGCGTATTGAATGTCACTACTTCATGAATCAGTCGTTTCTTGAACCCGATCAAATTGTGCGCGATGCTCACAAACTGGCCAACATCCCTGCGGTTATTGTGCATGGCCGTTACGATATGGTGTGCCCGCTGGACAACGCACTGGCCCTTAGCCGCGCCTGGCCACAAGCGGAGTTGCAGATTATTCGCGCTGCCGGCCACAGTGCGTCAGAGCCCGCCACTGTAGACGCCCTAATGCGCGCGGTGGAAAACGTAGCCGCAAACGTCGAGCGGGCGAGCTGACAAAAAGCCGACAAGAAAGATGACAAAGTCAGGTACCGGCCCCCGTGGGGTTGCCATCTCGAGCGAGAATGGATAAACTCTTGCCGGTTCGTAATAAACGGTCGACTTCCACCCACGGGGATTTCGAATGAAAGCATTGCTTCAGCGTGTGACAGAAGCCAAGGTCGCCGTCAACGGCAACACCATCGCGAGTATTGGTCGCGGTGTCTTATTGTTGCTGGGAATCGAGCAGTCTGATACGCCGCAGCAGGCTAAAGACCTCTGCCAGCGAACCGTCAATTACCGCATTTTTCCTGATCAGCAAGGCCGCATGAATCTGAGTCTGAGAAGTCTCGGCGGCGATCTGCTGGTTGTTCCCCAATTTACTTTGGCCGCTGACACCAGCACAGGCGCGCGCGCCGGCTTCTCCAAGGCAGCGGCACCGGACATTGCCCAAGAACTGTACAGCCAGTTTGTGACGGAAGCTGTCAGCACCTTAGGCAAAAACAAAGTGGAACAGGGGATGTTTGGTGCAGATATGCAGGTGGCGCTCACAAACGACGGCCCCGTCACATTTTTACTGCAGTCAAAGGCCGCATGAACAACCAAAAAATTGTGCAGACGAACATTTTGGTCAGTAAATACGCAAAAAAATCGCTAAAAAAGTCGATAAAGGCACATTAAGAATTTGCAAAAGTGTAGCGGGTGTATTAAAAAGGTCGTGTAACGCGACGCATGAGAAAAGCTCGCTAACTCATTGAGAGTCAAGCCGGACAATAAGAAATAAGCAGAGAGTTACAACGTCTGTCAGTTTGTGTCACGAAAGTGACACAAAGTTTATGGATGATTCAGTCCACTTAGGCTGATGAGCGGTACCGAAAATCGGGATTCATCTCGACGTTAAAACCTGAATAAAACCCCAAAAGGAAGACGTAAAAATGAAAAAGACACTGATCGCATCGGCTATCGCCGCTATTTCTTTCTCTGGTGCAGTTGCTGCTCAATCTGCGCCGTCTGTGTACGGCAACATTCAGTACATTGTTAAGAGCATCGACGTCGATGGCGCCGGCTCTACTATTGAACACGCTGACAACGGCACAACCCTGGGCGTCAAGCACGAACATAAAATTGCTCCGGGCCTGACCGGCTTCTTTAAGCTAGAGCTTGACGGCTTCGGCGCTGATGAAAAAGATTCGGACGGTGCCAACATCGATGAAGCCTTCATTGGTGTGAAAAGCGACAGCTTTGGCCAGATCTTTGTAGGTTCTGAAGATGGCGTGTACGAGCGTGCTATTGTAAAGATCGGCAACTTCTACGAAGCAGGCTCTGACATCGGCACGGCGGGCACAACGTCTGAAGGCGATCAGATTCAGTATCAGTCTCCATCATTCGGCGGCCTGATTCTGGGCGCTGGCCTTCAAATCAACGGTGACGGCGAGTCTGGCAGTACAGAGGCGTCATATCCGTACCAGCTGTCCGCAACTTACGCAGTTGACGCCCTGTCACTGGCGGTTGCGATGGACAGCAACGAAGCGGCTGCTGGTTCCAACGAGAACACCTACGGCTTGCTGGCCACCTACAGCATGGGCGATTTGAGTGTGTCTGGTGAATATCAGACCCGTTCTGATGATAAAGATATTTTCGGCGTAATCGGTGTTTATGCCCTGGGTGCCAATACTTTTGCACTGTCTTACCAGACGCAAGAAGACGATGCGTCTGGCAACAGCAACGACACCATCATTCTTCAGGCTTTGCACAACCTGTCTGACAACATGTACGTCTACGCCGAAGGCTACCTGTCTAACGCCGACGGCGCGACCTTCTATGACGATCCTGATGGCACTGCCCCCGGCGGCGATGAGCAAACCGTCGCAGCAGTTGGCGCTGTCTACTACTTCTAATTCAACTCAGTTCATGAGTTAATTCGGTAGTATTGAAAACCGGTGATCTTCGGATCATCGGTTTTTTTATGACCAAAATTCATCCAACAGGAGCGCTTATGGCGATCGAGCTGGAAATCAAGCTGACCCTGCACCCGCAACAGATTCCGCAGGCCGTGGCCTGGTTGTTGGCGCAGCCGCAAGCCAGCGAGGGCGGGCGCAAACGCCTGGTGAATACGTACTACGACACCCCCAGCAACGAACTGAACGGCCAGCGCATTGCCCTGCGTTTACGACAGGCCGGCGGGCGCAACATTCAAACCTTGAAAACTCAGGGCGAATTCGTCAACGGCGCCCACAAACGCGATGAATGGGAATGGGAAGTGCCCGGCCCCAACCTGCGGCTGGGCTTGCTGGCAGACACACCGCTGGCGAACAACGTGAATCTGGCGCGGCTGGCGCCGGTGTTTGAAACCAACTTTGAACGCCAGGTGATTATGCTGGCGGACAACAACGCCGTTATCGAAGTGGCGGTGGACACCGGGCAGATTATTGCCAACGGGCAAAGCCGCGCGCTCTGCGAAATCGAATTCGAACTAAAATCCGGCAACCCAGACAGCCTGTTAATCTGGGCGCAAAAGCTGGCGCAACACTGCCCGGTATTTTTGAATCTGGTGAGCAAAGCCGAGCAGGGTTATTTTCTGGTAAATGCACCCATGGCTCATGCACGCGCCGCTGAGAGTGATGATGAGAGTAATGATAAGAGTGGCGGTGAGAATGATGATGAGGGTGGCGTTGAGAGTGCCGCTGAGGCGACAGCCTCTTTAAACAAGCTGCTTCAGGGTTTGAGTCAGAGCTGGCTAAGGCAGCAATCTGTAAATATGAAGAGCCTGAACCTTGATGCACTGGCGCACCTTGCCGCAGGCTGCGCCGCAAGCCAACCTTGGTTAAAGCTTGTTGAGACACTGCAAGGCAGCATACCGGTCAGCGATCTGTTGCAGCAGCCGTTGTTGGGCCAAACGCAGCTGGCCATGCTGCGGCAAGTAGCAGACCAGCCCGGCGCTGATTAAAAACCGAACGGGAAGTCACAGGTTGTTCAGGAATCAGTACTGTTACTTTCCTGGTGGCTACGCCACGTTTTCAGAAACGCCCGGTAGCGCTCCAGGGCCTCTTTGACGACGTCCAAACCTGGCGTGTCACTGGAACGCACCAGTACAATCAGACCTCTGCCTTTTATCGGTTCTTTGATGGGCGGCTGGCAAATCACCTCGCCATCGTCGTCTATGTAGGCCAGGGCGGTGCCTATGCCGTGGCGAATCAACGCGCTGACGATGTCGGCCCAGTTCAGGTCTGCCAATAGAAAATCGTAGCGGTGGGGGTGGTCATGTTCATAGTTGAACATGTCTTCCAGTACTTTCTCTGAGCCGGGTGCCACCACCGCGCGCACCATAATTTCCGGATAGGTGCGTACTGGCCGAATCACCGCGCGGATGCCCAAGGCTGTCAAGCGGCTGCGATTCCTATCGGCCACACACTCCGAGGTGGTTTGGTAGCCCAGGTTGAGCTCACTCAGGCGGTGGGCAATGTCGAACGTTACGCTGTCGGAATTGGCGTCGGTTTCATCGGTGGCCAATACCACAATGTGCCGGGCGCTGCCGGCGTGAACCGCCTGCAGGGCAGACGGGTCAGACCCGGTGCCGTGAAAGTGCACCAGGCCCATATCCGTCAATTGGGGTGGCAAGCCGTTGGGAAACTGGCGGGTGAGCAGCATAATAGGAACGGTTTCATACCCGGGGTTGGAACGTATTTGCGACGCAAAGCGCATAAAATACGGCTCGCCGCCGTGCTGCGGTGTGTTGATGATAACAATGTGCCCTTTCATTTTGTAAACCCAAAGTCCGCGTAGAATACGTTCCCGGCGATAAAACCGGTATTCGATGAAGTCGCTGATAATCAGCGTGAGCAGCGTCATGGCGCCTATAAACAGCACGATAATCGTGCTTAAGCGGCCGATCAGGGTTTGCGGCGCGTAATCGCCGTAGCCGACGGTTGACACGGTGGTCATGGTAATCCAAACCGACTCGAGCAGGGTCAGGTCTTCCACTGTCCACATTACCGTAACCTGGAAGACTAGCAGCCCAACCAACATTGCAAAAAGTGTTTTCATGCGTCTGCGAATCAACCCGCTCACAGGCAGGTGCGATTGAGAGCTGGACTGAGAGCTGGATTGAGAGCGCTCAGCGCTCAGCGGGCGACGATTGCGTGGCATTCGGGCGCTGGTGTCCTGTGGGTCTGATTCGTTATACAGTACCTTTAATAAGGTACTAAACCAAAAATATGACAGAGAAACAGAGGTCTGCTTTATGTCTCAGCCTTGGAGTGCATTGCCGCAGGTTTTGGCCGCCGACGTTGCCGGGCGCTGGCCGGGCATTTTTGCAGACGGCGTGCCTTCGTGGCTCACAGAATCTGGCGCCATTACCGCCGAGCTGCTGGCGGCGGCCATTGCCAGCAGTCCGTTTCTGGCGCAAACCCTGGAGCGGCAACCCGACGCGGTGGGTGAACTGTTGGCCTCGCGCTGCCTCAGCAAACCCACCACCGCCGGTTATCTGCAACAGCGCTGGCTGGAATATCTGGCGCACATTAGTGACGAGCCGGGCCTGCATCAGGCTTTGCGATGTTTTCGCCGGGAAACCCAGTTTCGCATCATCTGGCGCGACCTTCTGCGCCAAGCTGATCTGGCCGAAACCATGGCCGCCACCAGCGGCTTCGCTGATGTCTGCATCGATGGCGCACTACACTGGCTGCATAGCAGCGCCTGCCAACAGTTCGGCACACCCTGGGGTCTCAGCCCGATCAGCGGCGAAGACGCACCGCAAAAAATGGTGGTGCTGGGCATGGGCAAACTGGGCGGGCGCGAACTGAACGTGTCGTCCGATATAGACCTGATATTTGCTTTTCCCAGCAAGGGTGAAACCCGCGGCGGACGGCGGGCGTTAGACAACCAGCAGTTTTTTGTTCGCCTTGGCCAGCGATTGATTCAGGCGTTAGACCAGATAACCGCCGATGGCTTTGTGTTCCGGGTAGACATGCGCTTGCGACCTTATGGCCAGAGTGGCGCCCTGGCTTTGAGCTTTGCCGCGCTGGAAACTTATTATCAAGACCAGGGCCGCGACTGGGAACGCTACGCTATGGTCAAGGCCCGGGTAGTCGCCGGCGACCAAGAAGCCGGCGTGGTGCTGATGGAAAGCTTGCGGCCGTTCGTGTATCGCCGCTACGTGGACTTCGGCGCTTTTGAATCCTTGCGCAGTATGAAAGCTATGATTGGCCGCGAGGTGCGCCGCAAAGGCCTGGAAAACAACATTAAGCTAGGCAGTGGTGGCATTCGCGAAATTGAGTTTGTGGTGCAGGCGTTCCAACTGATTCGCGGTGGCCGGGACAGAGAGCTGCAGCAGCGCGAATTACTGCGGGTGCTGAACGAATTTCTGGCGCTGGAACTGCTGCCGCCGCAGGTGATCAGCGAGCTGCGGGCGGCTTACATATTCCTGCGCAATCTGGAACACGCGCTGCAGGGCATGGAAGACCAGCAAACCCAGCTACTGCCGGAGACCGATCTGGCCTGCGCCCGAGTGGCGCATATTATGGGTTACAACCGTTGGCCGCTGTGCCAGCAGCAGCTGGACCAGCACCGGGCGCAGGTGGCTACGCACTTTAGCAATATCATTACCAGCGAGGGCGACGACAGCCCGCAAAGCAACCTTGATGATGGCTGGCAAGAGCTGTGGTTGTGCGAAATGGACCAGCCAACCGCCTCGGCCTGGCTGGCTGAAAAGGGTTTTGAAGCGCCAGAAGAAACCTTGGCCGCATTAACCAGCCTGCGCTCTAGCCGCACCGTAAAGTCGCTGCAGACCCAAGGTCGAAAACGCCTGCAACAGTTTATGCCCATGCTGCTGGCCACCCTGACCGAAGTCGAAAACCCGTCTCATACCTTTGGCCGAGTGCAGCCTTTAATAGAGGCCATATTACGTCGTACCGCGTATATAGTGCTGTTGTTGGAAAACCCAGGGGCCTGTTCCCAATTGGTGTCCCTGTGCAGTGAAAGTCCCTGGATAGCGCGCGAACTGGCCGACACACCGCTGCTACTGGACGAACTTTTGAACGCTGAAAGTTTGTATCACCCGCCCGCCAAAGCCGAACTGCAGGATGACTTGAACCAACAAATGCTGCGCATTTCTTATGACGATCTGGAAGACCAGATGGAGTCTTTGCGGCATTTTCGCAAAGCCCACACCTTGCGGGTGGCGGCCGCTGAAATGAAAGGTACTCTGGCGCTGATGAACGTCAGTGATTATCTGACCTGGATTGCCGAGGTGGTGCTGGAACACGTGGTGGGCGTCGCTTTTGCCAATTTGGTCAGCCGCCACGGCTATCCGCGGCGAGCCGACGGTTCGGTATGCGATTCGGATTTTGCGGTGATCGGATACGGCAAACTGGGCGGCATCGAGCTGGGTTACAGTTCCGATCTGGACTTGGTGTTTGTCTACAGCGCCGACCCCCAACAAAGCACCGATGGCGAAAAGCCCATCGACAACGCGGTGTTCTACACTCGTCTGGGTCAGCGTATTGTGCATATTCTGAGCGCCCAGACACCCTCCGGCCAGCTTTACGACGTAGACATGCGGTTGCGCCCGTCTGGCAGCTCAGGCCTTTTGGTGAGTACTTTGCAAGCCTTTGAAAAATATCAGCACACTGATGCCTGGACCTGGGAGCACCAGGCTTTGGCTCGCGCTCGCGGCATCGCCGGGTGCCCGCGCACTCTGGAAGGCTTTGAACAGATCCGTAAGAGTACCCTGTGCCAGCACCGCGACCGCCTGGCACTGCGCAGCGAAGTTGTGGCCATGCGTGAAAAAATGCGTGCCAGCCTGGCCACCCCCGCTGGCCGCAGAGCCGAGGTGTTCCACGCCAAACAGGACCCGGGTGGCATCGTGGATATCGAGTTTCTGGTGCAATACTTGATGCTGGCCTGGAGCGAGGAACACCCCACATTAACCCGCTGGCCAGACAACATTCGCCAAATGGAAGAATTAGGTAAGGCCGGCGTATTGCCCACAAGCGACGTTAAAACACTGCGCGCGGCCTACATTGCGCTGCGCTCCGCCGTTCATCGCCGCACCCTGCAAGATTTGAGCGGCCAGGTGTCTGGCGATTCTTTTATCAACGAGCGTAACTTTATCCGTTCTATCTGGCAGCGAGTCATGATGGCATAACGGCCAAAACTTTCTTTGCTGATCCTGATAGAATATTGAACTCATAAACTTGTTTTTCTGGAGCAACCTAGTATGTCAATGGATGATCGTGATGGAGTTATTTGGCTGGATGGAGAACTGGTGCCCTGGCGTGACGCCAAAGTGCACGTACTGACCCACACCCTGCATTATGGTTTGGGCTGCTTTGAAGGCGTGCGCGCCTACAACACCGATGAAGGCGCCGCTATTTTCCGTATGAAAGATCACACTGACCGGCTATTCCGTTCAGCCCACATCCTGAATATGAAAATGCCGTTCAGCAAAGAAGAACTGCACGCCGCCCAGCTGGCTGCGGTGCGGGAAAACAAACTGGACGAAGCCTACCTGCGCCCAATGGTATTTTATGGCTCCGAAGGCATGGGCTTGCGCGCCGACAACCTGAAAACGCACGTAATGGTAGCCGCCTGGGAATGGCCGTCGTTCATGTCGCCAGAGGCGAAAGAGCTCGGCATCAAGGTGCGCACGTCGTCTTTCACCCGCCACCACGTGAACATCACCATGTGTAAGGCCAAGGCCAACGGCAACTACATTAACTCCATGCTGGCGCTGCAAGAAGCCGTGTCCAGCGGTTGTGAAGAAGCCCTGATGCTGGATAACGAAGGCTACGTGGCCGAAGGCTCTAGCGAGAATGTCTTTATTTTTCGCAACGGCGTGCTGCACACACCGGAACTGACCTCTTGCCTGGAAGGCATCACTCGCCAGACCATTCTGGACTTCGCCAAAGAACTCAACATTGAAGTGAAAGAGCGCCGCATCACCCGCGACGAAGTTTACGTAGCTGAAGAAGCCTTCTTCACCGGCACCGCCGCCGAAGTGTTGCCCATCCGCGAACTGGACGGTCGTGACATTGGCACAGGTAAACGTGGTCCGTTGACTGAAAAATTTCAGGCCATGTACTTTGATGCGGTCAGGGGTAAAAGTGACAAGCACGGGCAATGGTTGACACAGGTAAGATAAGTTCCGAATGACGGACGCCTATATTTCGCATGTCGGGTCTGCCGGAGGCTATCTAGTCGCCCACTCGTATCAGCATGCGTTCCGTGAAGACTGGTTTGATCCTGGTTTTTGGGGTGCGCGGGCGGAGCGGGTTGTCGAGGGCGGCCGCGGGGCCGCCTGGTTTATAGGCCTGGAGTCAGGTGACTTCGTTCTTCGCCACTTTTGTCGAGGGGGATTACCTGGGCGCTTCCTCCGGCGGGATTACATATACACCCGTGCCGATGCTGTAAGATCCTTCGCCGAATTCCGTTTGCTGAACAAGCTCCATCACAAAGGTCTGCCTGTGCCTAAGCCGGTAGCTGCGGGTTTCCGGCATCGTGGGCAGGTCTTCTACCATGCTTCCATAATCATGCAGCGGATTCCGGGTGCGAGACCCTTATCCGAGTTTGCCAGTATGTCCGACCTCGATACGTGGCGTGCTGCTGGTGTCTGCATCCGCCGCTTCCACGATGCCGGGGTTTTTCATGCCGATCTAAATTGCATGAATATCCTGGTGGGTGATGAGGTATACCTGATTGATTTTGATCGCGGGCGGATGATGACGGCTCGGGCGGGCGATGGCTGGAAGGCATCCAACCTCAGCCGGCTGGAGCGCTCCATTCATAAATGCCTGGCGTCTGCTCTGGACATGGAGCAGCGGGGGCAGCTTTGGCAAGCCCTTCTGGACGGCTACCAAGTTGATTAACTAACAGATTGGTTTCTCATCTGGTAATCCTCCAGTAGCTCCTCTCCTTCAATTTCGGTAATCAGGCCGAGGCAGCGTTCAATCGGACACTCCCACATAAGCGGAATTTCCAGAGCTGTCGCTGCGGTTTGCTAACTGCTATTGCGATCCAGAGCCTCAACTTCCTGGTGATTCAGACCGGGATAACAGACCTGATGAGCTTGCTGGGCACGATGCTATCCAGTCAGAAGAAAACATGGAAGAAAAAGCCACCACTGTCGCTACAAGCATACAAGGCGCTTCATCATTTGTGGGGGGGGGAGTAAGCGGCCTGCTTTTGACCTTCCTCCATGTTAGAATTCGCCGGTTTTAAGTGCAGGGTCTGTGGGCAATATATAAAGCGCATGGAAAACACGGTGGTTTGAGAGATGACTGTATGTGGGATCCGATAAAGTTAGCGTTTTTCCGGTTTGCCGCCGGCGGCTGGGTTCCGCCTCAGTGGTTCGAATCGAATCTGCCAACAGAACAGGATCGAGCTGCTCGCACAGGCCATCTCAAGCTCGAAGTGGTCAGTCACTGCTGGAACTACTCGCATTTTTTGGTGTATCAGTTGAGTTCTCTGGCGTTGTTTCCGCCGACCAAACTTGACGTCACCATGACGGTTTTTTTCAGCCCTGAGGACACCAAAACAGCTGAGCTTCTCGCTTTTTTCGAGAAACAGCCGGTGCCCGGTGTCACCTGGAACTGGCAACCGATCCCGAAACAGGCATTGTTCCGACGGAGTATCGGCCGCAACCGTGCGGCGCTGGCAACGCAGGCAGACTGGATCTGGTTTACCGACTGCGATCTGATGTTCCGGGACGGCAGTCTTGATGTGTTGTCTGATGTGCTGCAAGGACGACGTAACGCACTGCTGTTCCCGGCACAGGAACGCACCACCGATCTGCTGGCGTCGGATAACCCCATGCTGCAGGCCGGCAACGAAGGTCCTCAGGTGCTGGATATAGACACGTCATCGTTTTCGAGCCGCACCATCAGCAAGGCAACCGGTCCACTGCAGATTGCCCATGGCGATGTCTGCCGGGCCGTTGGCTACTGCCGGAATATCGGCCTTTACCAGCAACCGGTCGCAAGTTTTGCCAAATGCCATGAGGACCGGGCCTTTCGCTGGCTGCTTCGCAGTCAGGGCCACCCGATTGATGTACCCGGGATCTACCGCATACGGCACGTTGCCAAGGGCCGATATACTGGCAACGACACACGGAGCAGATTCAGGACGTGGTTGCGGGTGTGGCAGTCTCGCTGGCGGGACTGGAAGGAAAAACGCCGCGCCTAAAGAAGAAGCAACAGCGTGGTGCACGATTATTCGACTATAGTCCGAGCAATCAAAAGTTGAGTCGACCAAATGTTTAAAGCGGCGGTAATGTTTTTATGAGCCAGTCTGTTGATATGAGCATTGATAGTGCTCCAGTTCATTTGGTTATAGTTGAACTTCACTATCATGCGGAGCTAATTAAAACCTTATATCAGATACTGAAGTCGAGTCCGTTCAGGATCACGCTAATAACCTTGCCCGGTATTTTTAAAAAGACAGCGTTGCTTAACTCCCCCGGCAACGAACAGCTAAGTGTCTATCTGAAGGCCCCTGAAGAGTCAGTTTCAGATTTTATCAGCCGAATGAATCCAGTCTTCAGATCCGCTGATATTTTATACTTCAATACTGCAAGGCATTATTGGCGCGAACTGAACGAAATACCTTTTGTTGCAACCTCAATGTTACGAATTCATAATGCTCACTGTGATTTTGCCAAGCTTTCCCATTTACACAGGCCTGTCATAAATAGTCTTTGGATATTGTCGCATCTGATCAGAAAAGTGTTGATAGGTAGAGAGTGGAAGCTGAAAAAGCAGTTTTTTGACAAGATTGATTACGTTATGTTTCCGAATAAAAAAATTACAGATTATGTGGAAGGTAAGGGTTGGGTCGACTCGAAAAAGGTACTTCCGCCGTTATTGCCTTTTGGTTTTCTTGGAGAGAAGTCGTATAAGACTAATAATAAAGACGACAAGGAAGTCACGATTGCTATAACCGGTAAGGTTACAAACAGCAAGAAAGATTTCCACCTGGTTTTTTTGGCGCTTCAAAAATGTCTGCGTGAACTTGAAGCCCCAGTCAAGCTTATTCTTCTTGGCAATGCGGGCCAAAAGCACGCAAAGTCCATTATAAAGGATTATAAGACCTTGGAATCAGATAGGTTTTCGTTTGACTATACTGATGGCTATGTTCCTTCGCAGACTTTTGATGAGAAAGTTGCTTCTGTAGATTTCTTTATAGCACCGATACAGGTTGATACGCATTTTCGAAAGTATCATGAGGTCTATGGTGAGAGCAAAATGTCGGGTATAGAGAATGATATTCTGCTCTATAGAAAGCCTTCTCTGGTCGTATCTCGATATCAGATGGCCGAGCCTCTTAATAGTGTTGTAGGTTATTTTGATCCGACACCGGAATCGCTCGCGGAAAAGATAGTTGAGTGGACAAATAATCGCACATTTAGTGATATCGAGAGAAGTTTTGATCATATGGATAGCTTTCAGCGAAAAGTGATAGCCGAAAAATTTTACAAGCTGTGTCGGTCAATAATGTAATTTTTTATTTGATTTGGTGGTGTCCGATAGTGTTTGGTTTAAGTAATTCTGAATCCGTTACTTATAAGAATGCTAGTAGCGGATCAGTGGTAAGGGTGTAGATTATGGTCAGTGGGATAGTTCGCTAGATATGAAAACGAAAATTACTTTTTTAGATAAGGTTATAAGAACGATGCCATTGTTGTTTGTGATATGGCTCTTTCTCACAGTTTTGTCGCCTCATCAGGACCTGTATAAGGTTTTTTTTCATGGGGTAGTCATTCCCTCACTGTTGATTATTTTGTTTGCTCGGCGAACTGGAGTTAATTGGAAAGATCCTTTTCTCTTGGTTTCTCTCACGTTTTTTGCCTATGCATCGTTAAGCACATTCGTCGTTGGATTCGGACCCATGGATGAACATGTGCGAGCATTCCGCTGGGGCGTTGAGATTACCTTTGGTTTATTGGCTTTATACGTCTGGTTACCGTATGTCGTGAAGTCTCCAAGATGGTGGGCGAGCCTGTTCCTGTGGTTGGCGTTAATGGGAGCGTTAGCCGCTATAATTAAGTTTGTTTTTTATCTCGGCCTCCAAGGTCGCTTGGGGGGATTGGGTGCGCTGCATAATCCGATTCAGGCGGGTTCAATCCTTCTGGTTTACTTTGCCCTTGGTCACTTCATGTTAACCAGGGACGGGCATTTATTATCGAAAATTGAAAAAATACTGCTCGTGGCCTCCCTAGTGAGCGTTTGTTTGGCCGTGCTGCTATCGGAAAGTCGCGCACCAATTGGCGCTATGATTCTGTACCTGATTTACCTTGCGGCTCTTCAGCTATTCCGAAAGCCTGACATGCGGGATTTTTTAGCTGTCGGGGGAACGGCGGCGGCAATAGTTGGCGCGATGGCCCTGCTTTATGGCGGAAACGACTATCTGCAGCAACTGGCTAGTAGGGGAATGTCGTATCGCTTGGATATCTGGGCTGGTTATCTGGAGTATCCGCCAAATTCCTGGTGGTTTGGCTTTGGCGCAGGCACACCTCCCGAAGTTCTGCCGGCGGCTGAAGCCTCTTGGATTCCCAACGGAGTTCCGGTCACCCATGCCCACAACCTTTTTTTAGGAACTCTGGCCGAGACTGGAATTATTGGTTTAGCGTTCCTGCTGGTGATGATTGGGTTGGTGGTCACGGGCATAGCGAAGCGAATTGTGGGTGCTGAAGAGAAAATCAGGCTGCTAGGGCTCCTTGGTTTGGTTTTCCTGCTGACCCTGACTGGTTCTCACACGGTAATTAGCTCGATTAAGGCCGTGTGGCTATTTTTGTGGATACCCGTTGTTTTTGTCTGGTTCTGGACGCTCCGGCATAGGTTTGTATCGCCAACCCGGCGAAGCGGGCTGAACTGACATTTTTCCAACCGATCTTTATTTGAGAAGTCTGCGGATGCTGACTTCCACCTGATTTAGAGTTTTGATCCATCCGGTGTTGGTCAATGGGTTGTAGGCCCAGGGCTTTGGTGGTTCGTAATCAATGCACTGAAGAAACTCCTCGGCAATAGGAAGGGTACTTTCATGTCGATTTTTAAGCTTTTCTCTTTCGGATTCGTTCAGTAAAGCGAAAGGATAGTATCCGCACTTTCTCTTTTTTTCCGCCAGTTTCAGTCCCAGAGTCTTTTTCTTGCCACGGTAGGCCGGTACCTCGGGAAGCCACATGGCAAATGGGGCATGCAGATAACCCATTGGCATGAATATTTTCGCTGCTGCCTGGCTGTTTGCCGGTTCTGATGGCGCGAAAAACCATCCGGATGCTTTCAATCGTTTGGGCTTTGTGATTAGCAATGCTGAAAAATAGGTGCCTGAACTGCGATGCGAGCGTTCCCTGAAATAAAGTCCGAGGTCTCCTTTGTACGAGTATTCAGCACCTTTGGTGAAGTTTATACCCCGGATGAAACACGGATTCATGAAACCAAGTGAGGGGGCCTGTTCGAAAGCTCTCTCGATCTGGGCAATGTCATTCTCGTTCAGCAATCGCACCATTTGTGTGTCGTCTTGCAGGTAGCAGACGAGATCGGCATCGTTATATTCCTCGAAAGCTCTCTGCATATTGCCATAGAGCCCGCCCAGGTGATGGCGCGACTTGGTGTTTTCTCTTGGCTGAATCACCTTGTGTTTCTGGCGGTAGTTATCGAGTATTTGTAGCGTTTCAGAGTCGTTGCTGTTGTCATCAAAAATAGTGATGGAATGACCGGGTGCACAGGTTTCTATCGAGGTAATGCAGTTCTTTAGGTAGCGGCCTCTATTGAAGGAGAACACACAAAAAATCATTGGGCTGCCTCAAGCTGTTTGATGCCGCAAGGTGTCACCTTGGTTTTCTGTTGTTCGGAGTTCACGCGCAAAGCTTTGTTGGTAGCCATTAGTTCAGGATCCTTATAACCACGTTTGTGGTCCAGGTGGATAACAATCGCGTTGTAGCGAACATGCTTTGGCTTTATTCCTGAGTTGATCAGTCTCGCACCAAATTCACGATCCAGTCCGCCCCAGGGCATACGCTCATCAAAGCCGTTGACTGCCAGAATGTCTTTTAGCCACGCTGAACCATTAGAGCCTTTAAAATTACACGCGGTTGGCGTCAGTGCATTGAATACACGAGCTTTGAAGGGTGTTGCGGTAAGCTTGCTATTTTTGAAGCTCGACTTGAGCCCGTGGGTTTTCAGCCATTTCAAGTCGAAGACGCGGCCGCTGATGATGTCGTCTTTGGTTATGGCCTCGCTGGTGGTCATCGGAAGCTTGTGATATCCGCCGGAAAGATAGCGCCCGGGTTCGGCTTCATCTGCGTGTACCTGCAGGAAGTCCTTGCGCGGTATGCAGTCGCCATCAGTAAAGACGACGTAGTCTGATTCGACCTCCAAGATGGACTTGTTCAGGATTCGGCACTTACGAAACCCTTTGTCTTCCTGCCATACGTGCTTAATCATCAGTCCGGTTTTTTCGCGAATGCGATCGATTACCTTGCGGGTTTCATTTGTTGAACCATCGTCACCAATAATAATTTCAAATTCTTTACGGTTCTGGACACTGTAACCCCAGAGAACCTTCTCGAGCCATTCGGGCGAATTGTATGTGGTCATAATGACAGAGAGTTTCATGTCTCGGGTCCTGTTAGATTTTCAAATCATTTACTAACGGCATCTAATGGTAAAACCTGGAAAGCCCATTCAAAACTGTCTTGGTCACAGAGAGCTCCAGCCAGTATTGCTGCAGAGCCTGTAACTTGTTGTTTGCCACGTCCACGTTACCAGAGGCGTGGGTTACGATCTGCAGGTCATTGTGAAAATCCTGATGCCCCTCAAAGCGGCTGTAGAACTGCCGAGCACGTTAACCGTCGTCACTAAGACAAAACTGCGTTGGCTTACCCGGAAGCCGTTCAGCTTATGGCGGAAGTTGATGATCTGGTTTCGGTTGCAATGCGAGCTCGCTGTAAGCCGCCATCGATCAATTCCCGGAAAATGGCGATAAACTCTGATTTCCGCTGGGTGAGCTCCCGGCGATTGATGTCGTTGAAATTGCAGTAGAAGCTGTTTTTGTTGTCCGCCAGCCAATGAATGCCATCTATGACATCCTCCACGCTAGACAGCGCCGCCTTGACCCAGTTTACGCCCTCAAGGTTGATCCGATCATGTGGAATGGGGAGAGCGACTTCCGGATAGGTAGCGGGCACTAGAAAACCCGTTTCTTTGTGTCGTACCCACTCATTCATCGGGGGTGCGTCTGTCGTTATCACGGGTGTGCCGCAGTAAAGACTTTCCAGAATGGCGAATCCGACTCCCTCCCATTTTGAGGGAGCCACGGAGAAATCTGCGGAGCGATAGTAAGCAATGTTTTTCCTGTATGACGTGTTCTTGTGGATGTAGGAAAAACTGGTGCCGTGGAAAGGGGCCAGCGGTGATACATCCAATTCGGTCTGGGTTTTGAGAGTGAAATGGACATCCGGCCTGTCAGCCAGGACCTTGCTGAAGGCGTCGATGACCACCTGATGATTGCGGCGCTGACCCAGCCCCCCGCGGCCAGCGTTGAAAAGGAAACGGGTACGGTTTGCTGAGGGCTGTTTTTCGTGAATCAGCAGTTCAGTGATCCAGGGGTTGCGGATGACGTTATCCAGTCCAAAATGCTGTTCCAGAAAGTCCGCACAGGCATGTTGTGGGGTCATGATGATATCAACCTGTGCGAAGTCGCTGCGCTCATAATGCGCGGGAATCCACTCATGGTTAGGGCGCCAGATCGTACAGATGCCCCGTTCGCGACAGGCGCGGAAGAGATTGGGCATGAACTGTTCGATGGTCATGACCGCATCCTGGTTGGCCAACCATCTTTGGAAGGAGCGCTTGTTGTGCCATGTCGCATCAAAATCTTTCCCCTTGCGCCCTGCCGGAATCTGGTAGATTTGGAAGTCGACATCGGGAAAATGATTCCGGAAAAAGTCCCTCATCAGGCGGGACTCGGTTCCCAAACCGCGGTTGTTCATACAGTTGACAAGACCGAATCGGGTCTTGGCGGGATTCTTCTTAAAGATAGCTAGCACATTGCCCCCGGACGATGATCTGAAAAGTGCCGCCGCTCCTGTTGAGGCCACTCCATAAGGTTTTTTTCATTTTAAGTTGATAGCTGTTAGCTGGGAGCCCCAATTTAATCCATTGAGGTTCTGGAGGAAGATTAGTAATGCCCAATGCTCCGTTCCAAGCTGAAGGTTGGGTCCATTTTGCTCCGATATCGACGAAAGTCCCGCCTGCGGTTAAGGTTTCTTTAAGTAAAATTCTTTCGATTGCGATCGTATCGCCAACGGGTAAAAACAAACTTTTTTCTGAGTAATTGTCTGTGAATTGGCATCGCAGATTGATGCCTTTGACCTGTATGTCAATGGGTAGTCTGCTGCTGCAGGAGTTAGTCGATTCATCAGCTTGATATAGCCACCGGAAAGAAACGTGGAAGGTGATGCGAGTGCCTGGTGTGTTTCAATAAAATCAGGCGCAGGAATGCAGTCGCCATCGGTGAATATCAGATAACCACAAGTTGTTTCTGCAATCGCTTTGTTCAAAATCTGACACTTTCTGAACCCTTCGTCTTCATGCCAAGCGTGATCAGTATTAAGTGTATTCCGAGCCCTGAAGTTTTCGACGAGAACACGAGTTTCGTCGGTAGAACCATCATCCGCAATAATAACGCGGAAATCTTTGAGTGACTGGCTTTCATAACCTGTCAGGACCTTACTAAGCCAAATAGGAGAGCTATAAGTGGTGATTACTACACCAATCGATTGTGGGCTCATATTAATGCTCGTGTAACCGGCAACTGAGAATGCGATTGAAAGGGAGTAATGTGCCGTGTAATTAGCCCAGCGTAGTCACTCGAGACAGGTTCTGTCGGGTTTGTATGGGTTAGGTTCGCCGGCAGGCCGATGCCGCATACGCTTGTATTCCCATTGATATTGCGCAGGAACTTGGCGCACCACATTTTCCACGGACTGGTTAAGCGCGGCAGCGGCGATGACTGGATCCTCGTCGGCTAACCCTGATACCGGTTTTTCGACCACAATACGGAAGCCTTGGCCACCAGGCAGCCGCTCGGCATAAGTTACCAGCGCGTTAGCCCCGGTTTTTTGCATCAGCTTAGCTACTAGCGTCATGGTCTTAACATCCATGCCAAAAAAGGGCGCAAACGCGTTAGTTTTACCTCGCGGCGACTGATCTGGAAGAATACCAGCGATGCCGCCTTCTTTCAGAATAGTCATCATGCGCAATAGGCCGCGTCTGTCACCGCGGACCAGTTCGGACCCCAAGCGGCCGCGCACCCTGATCATATAGTTTTCAAGTTCGGGAACGTTGGGCGGGCTGTAAAGCGCGGCCATTTTATAGCGTGAGGAAAAAAACAGCCCGGTCAATTCCCAGTTGCCAAGATGAGGCGCAAGCAGAATCAATCCGCTGCCGTCGGCCATGGCCTCGTCAAGCAGCTCCAGACCCTGGGTGTCTTTTACCAGGTCAAGGCATTTGTCGACCGGCCACTCCCACATTAAAGGTACTTCAAATAGGGTCATTCCGGTGCTGGCCAATGAAGCCTTTGCAAGTACAGTGCGCTCAGCCGGAGTTAATTCGGGCAGGCAGATCGACAAATTGGTTTCCGTGACGTCACGCGGCTGTGTCGGAAACTTCCACAAAAACCAACCCACCATGCGCCCCAGGCGCTGTGCATTAGCAAGTGAAAAAGAGCCTGCAATACGCAGTAGCCCGGCGACTATGAGGTACTTCAGTTTACTCATTTGCGCCCATACCGATCTTCGTATCTGACAATGTCGTCTTCCCCGAGATAAGAGCCAGACTGCACTTCAATCAGTTCCAGATTGATCACGCCCGGGTTTTCCAGCGAATGCACCTGGCCCACGGGAATGTAAGTGGATTGGTTTTCGGTGACCAGATAGGTCTTCTCACCGTTGGTGACTTTGGCGGTGCCGCTGACCACAATCCAGTGTTCCGCGCGATGGTGATGCATCTGCACCGACAGCTTGGCCCCAGGCTTCACGGTAATCCGTTTAACCTGGTAGCGCTCGCCGTTGTCGATGGAGTCGTACACGCCCCAGGGCCGGTAAACTTCTCGATGGTTCATGTGCTCGTGGCGTCCGTCTGCTTGCAGCTGCGCCACCAGTTTTTTTACATCCTGCACTTTGTCTTTGTGCGCCACCAGCACGGCGTCTTTGGTTTCTATGATCACCAGATCGTCTACCCCAAGCGTCGCCAGTAAGCGGCTGTCGGCACGCACCAGGGTATTGTGGGTGTCCCGAGTCATCACGTCGCCACTGGTACTGTTGCCGTGGGAATCTTTAGGGCTGACTTCCCACAGCGCAGACCAGGAGCCGATATCGCTCCAACCAGCGTCTAGCGCCACAACCGCCGCGGTTTCGGTTTTTTCCATCACCGCGTAGTCTACCGATTCGTTCGCGCACTCTGCGAAACGGGCTGCGTCCACACGGGTAAAATCAAAATCCTGGCTAACGTTTTCCATGGCGGCTTCGCAGGCGGCCAGAATATCCGGGCGATGATTGCCCAGTTCTTCCAGGTAACGGCCGGCGCGGAACATGAACATGCCGCTGTTCCACAAGTAGTTGCCAGATTCCAGATAGGATTTTGCGGTTTCTACATCGGGCTTTTCGACAAAGGCTTTAACGGTGTGGCCGTGCTCGTTAATGGCGTCGCCGTGGCAAATATAACCGTAGCCGGTTTCCGGGTGCGTTGGCGTAATACCAAACGTAACCAGTTTGTCGGCTTGTGCCAGAGTGCTGGCCTGTTGAACACATTTTTGAAAGGCCGGCACATTCTGAATAAGATGGTCTGCGGCAAGAACCAGCATTACCGGGTCTTCTTCGCCTTGCTGGCGGGCCTTTTGCAATTGCAGTGCGGCCAGCGCGATAGCCGGCGCTGTGTTTCGGCCACAGGGCTCGAGTATAATATGGGCACCCTGAAAGCCTGCCTGGCGCATTTGCTCAGCGGCAATGAAGCGGTGCTCTTCGTTACAGATGATCAGCGGCGGCTGCACTGGCAGGCCGTTGAGCCTGGCGACAGTGGATTGCAGCATCGACCACTTCGGGTCTGTCAGTTTCAGAAATTGTTTTGGGTTAAGCTGGCGGGAGAGTGGCCAAAGTCGTGAACCAGTACCACCGGCCATAATTACCGGATAAATCATGAGCCTACTCCGGGCTTGATTGAGCGCAAAAGCGCCACGATGAACATAGGGTTGATTGGCGTAATGTTACCACAGAGAGGTGATTATATTGCTTTTGCCCAAGTCACGATTAAAGCCTCAGCATAACTCCGCCGACAAACTTCCGGTTTCTGTTTATTACATCACCCAAAATGAAGAAGCGCGCCTGCCCGAATCGCTGGCAAAGGTGGCAGGCTGGGCAGATGAGGTTATTGTTGTCGATTCCGGCAGTACCGATAAAACACAAACGATAGCGGAAAGTTCGGGTGCGCGTTTTGTGCACAACCACTGGCAGGGCTTTGCCTCACAAAAAGCGTTTGCGGCCAGCCTGTGTCGCAATGACTGGGTGTTGGACCTGGACGCAGACGAAGTGCTGTCTAATGCCTTGGTTAACAACATTAAAGAGCTGTTTTCCGCGCCGATTGCGGATGATATAGCGGGATTTCGGATGCGTTGGGTGCTGTCTCAGCCTTACCCGGAACATCCTTTTCGTTATGATCGCCCGAAGAAAATTCTGCGCCTTTACCGCCGTTCAAAAGCCGCGATCAAGCCGGAAAAAGACAGCAACAACGATCGCCCGCAAGTTCGTGAAGGGCGCGTCGCGTTTCTTAAGGGGGATGTGCTACACCGAACGCTTATCACGCTCGGGCAGATGGAAGAAAAGTATCTTCAGTTATCATCAGAGCAGGCAAGGTTTCTGGTAGCGAAAGGTCGCCGTATTTCTACGTTGAGGTTGTTCGGAGAATTTCCGCTGAAATTTATGAAGTACTATCTGCTACGCCGTCAGTTCATGAACGGCTGGTTTGGCCTCAGTTTGTCTATCATAGCGGCAAATCGAAATTTCATGCGATTGGCAAAAGCGAAAGAACTTCAGGTATTGGCACAGATTGAGCGCAGAAAAAGCGCCGAAGCCGTTGCCAACAAAGAATAAGAGCAGGGTCACTTCAAGGTCGCACGAGTGCCTTATGATAAACGGCCACTGTGCTGTTTATCATGGCCTCTATCGTCAACTCTTTGTGAGCACGCTCCCGAGCAACGGCCTGGTCCTGGTACACGGTGTGTAGGTCACTATTAAGTAGGCTGGCAAGGTCGCCGGGTGTGTTGCCGCGGTAAATATGGTGCTCTGGCAGAAATTCATTGGCGATTGGCACATTGGTCGAAATGACCGGTTTTAATGCCAGCATGGCCTCGGCGAACACATAGGAAAATCCCTCCCGCTGTGACGAGATGACCACACCATCGCAGGCGGCCATCAGCGCTGGAATATCGTCGCGGTGGCCGAGCAGGGTAACCCTGTGTTGCAGTTCGTTATCGAGAATTTTCTGTTGTAACAGTGCTTTTTGAGGGCCGTCGCCGGCGATATAGAGGCAACCCTTTACGCCTTTGAAACTGTCGATCAAAAAGCCGAAACCTTTCACGTTGACCAGGCGTCCAACGGCAAGCCATACCGGTTTTGGCGCCGCCGTTATCAGAGTTTCTGAAGGCGTTGGCTCGCTGTGTTTGGCAGGCAGACCGTTGTAAACAACATGAACCTTTGCACAGGGCAGGTGTTTGGCAAGCGCGTTGCTGACGGCAATCACCGCCGTGAAACGGTGCAAGGCAGGGTAGCGGGATTTGAAACCGTGAAAGCTGGCCACCAGGGCTGGCGCAAGTGATTGCGAAAAACGCGCCAGTGTTGCTAGCAGAGCAGCGGCTTTGGTGCCCTGGGCATGCACCACGTCGTACTTCCCGTCGCGAATTTGCTTATAAAGCATGGCTAATAACAGAGGGTTGTAGCGAGACTGTTTTGGGTTCAGCGTAATGCGCCCAATTCCTTGGGCGAGTTCATGCTGGTGCGCAGTGGCGCAGATGACGGTCACGCGGTGGCCAGCCTGTGCCAGGCCATTCGCCAACTCACGGGTGTGTTTTTCTAATCCGCCAACTCCGGGGTTTGCCGATACCATTACCAGCAGAATGTCCAAAGTGTTCGAATTGGCCACTAGCGCTGCAGCTCCCGTGCTGCCAGAACGCGTTCATAAACGCCCAGGGTGGTGTCGGTTTGCGCCTGCAGTTTGAAGCGGTAGGGGATTTCGATGGTGTGCTGGTTGTGGCTGAGCAAGTGTTGAGCCGTATGCGCAAAGCCGGACACATCGTCTGGCGTGACCAGTCCCTCGCGAAAGCAGGCTTGCAGTGTTTCGGCGGCGCCGCCGCGGTTGAACGCCGCAACCGGCGTGCCGGACGCCAGCGCTTCGGTAACAGTGCGGCCGAAAGGTTCGGGTTTGGTGGACAAATGACACACCAGGTCGGCTAGTTGGTACAGCTCGGCCATATCGCTGCGCTGGCCCAAAAAGCTGACGTGTTGCTGCAGGCCAAGCTCGGCACGGCGCTGGGTCAGCTCCGCCATAAAGTGCTTTTTACCGGGTTCGGCTCCACCCACCACAATGCCGTGGTAAGGCCGCTCGTTTGCTGCAATAGGGGTGTTATGCACCAGCTCAGCCATCACGTCCAAAAATTGTAATTGTCCTTTCCAGCGGGTAATTCGCCCGGGCATCATCAGGATGCGTTTATCACTGAGCTGGGGATAGCTTAGCAACAAGTCCTGGCGCCACTGCTCGGAAGGTGGGCGCTTGCGGAAATAGTTCACGTCGACACCGCGCTGAATCACGGTAATCTTTTGCTCGGGCACAGAAAAATTGTCGATTACGTAGTCTTTTACGCAGTTCGACACCGCAATAATATGGTTTGCTTTGGCCATCACCGCGCTGTAGGGGCTTACCGAATACATGCCATGGAAGCTGGTAACAATGGCCGGGCGCAGTTGTTTATCCAAGGTTTTCAACGCCAGTCGAATAATCCAGGCGGGCATGCGCGAGCGCACGTGCACAATATCGGGTTGCACCTCTTTCAGTAGCCGCGCCATTGGCCGGATCTGGCCAAATGAGGCCAGTGATTTGCGGTGTATGGGCATGGTGATGTGGGTGCTGCCCTCTTGCTCCAGCATATCCGCCAGGGGTCCGCCGCTGGATACAACATAGGAACTGTGGCCCAAGTGCGTTAGCTGTCTGGCGAATTCAACGGTGCCCCGCTCTACACCACCGCTGTGCAGCGCTGGCAGCGCCTGAAGAATTTTCATGGTTTAGGCCTGGTTGGCAAAAAGTGCGTCATAACCCAGCGCGCCGCTGCGTCTGCCTGCCAGAATAGAATACGCGATCCGGGGCTGGCGGTCATAACCTTGTAGTGATCATTCCAGGTGGCCACCAAATGCTGATCTTGCATGGCGGCCAGGCCCAGGGCAACGCGGCTGCGGCGTTTGGCTGGCAGCTGGAACACCCCGGTGGGCACGCCAGACGTTGCCGCTTCGCACACCATCGAATTGCTGTCTGGCGTTATCCAGGCGCAGCGGCTGTGCGCCAGGGCGGTGCTCAGCCAGTGTTCACCGGTATCCTGCGGTGTTAATACTTGAATCCGGTTGGTTTCCAGCGCGGCCAGCGCTTGCAAACAACTCGCCGGCGTTCGCCGGGAGCTGCTGATAACCCAGCTCCATTGCGGGTAGCTGTGCAGCAATTCCTGGATCTGCGCCACGACGGCATCGTCGCTCCACTGAAAATGCGCCGACGGACCACCCACGAGAATCAATCCGCGGGGCTGCGTACTCAGTTCTTTAACGGGGGTTACGGCGTTGATTGCGCCCTGAGTCAGAAACAGGTTCGGGCCCGGTTTCACTCGGTCGTGTTGGGGGATGATGGCGCCATCTACCCAGCGCAGTGGGAAGCCCGGTTTCATCAGCACCAGTGTGCGCGCGCCTTTAAGCTTGCGCAGGGCCAACAGTAAACGGTGGGTTCCGGAACCGGCAGCAATGATCAGGTCTGGCTTTGGCAGCGCAGGCTCGAGCGCGGGCGGCCGCCCCAGGAGTACTCGCCATAGGGGCGTTTTGACGGTGCTCACGTCTATCCAGTGCAGCGAGGCGCCGGCCAACACCCGCAGCCGGTTGCCCAGGCCTTTGAGCTGGTTGCGGTGGCCTGGTTTGTTGTCGGTGAGCAGCCAGATAACCGGGCAGGATGTTTTAGCGCTTGCGGCCATAAAAGCCTGGGTCATCCGGATCGGGCCGGGTTTTGAAACGGCGGTGCATCCACAGGTACTGGTCCGGTGCGCGTTTTATTTCCTGCTCTATGGTCTGGTTGATCGCGGTTGCGTCAACAAGGTCGTCGCCACTTGGAAAGTTCTCCAGAGCCGGGTGAAAGTAAATGTCGTAGCCCGGGTTGCCGGTGCGGCGAAAGTGGCTGAAGGGCACCACCTTGCAGCCACTGCGTTCGGCAATGCGGGAAGTGGCCGTAATAGTGCCGGCCGGTATGCCAAAAAAAGGTGCGAATACAATGTCTTTGCGACCATAATCCTGGTCGGTTGCGTACCAGACTGCGTGGTTCTGTTTCAGGCTGCGAAACAGACCTCGCAGGTCGCGCGCGCCATGCACCGCTCCAAAGTGGCGCTCACGGGCCCGGGTCATCACGGCGTTGATTAGCGGATTGTTGTGATCGCGCTGCATCGCGCTGGCTTCTATAAACGCGGTGGTCAGGCCGCTGCTTATTTCCAAGGTGCTATAGTGCGCGCCAACCAATAACACGCCTTTGCCGCCTTCCAGTGCTTTTTCGAAGTGCTCCAGCCCGTGCAAGGTGGTGATGCCCTTGAATTCGGTAGAATCGCGAAACCAGCCGGCGCCAACTTCCATTAAGCCAATACCATTGGCAATAAAGGACTGTTTGACCAATTTGGCTTGCTGCTGCTGTGTGAGTTGCGGAAAGCACAGGCGAATGTTGGTTTCGGTAATGCGCCGCCGGCTGCCACCCACGCGCCACACCAGGCGACCTAGGCCTGAACCGAGCCACCACTGCACGCGCAAGGGTAACTGGGCTATCAGCCACATAAAGGACATGGCCGCCCAGGTAGGCCACCATCGTGGGTGACGATACGCACTCAAGTCAGTATTTCGCGGTTGTTTACGGTATTTGTTCTTCACTAAGGTCAAGCTCGCACGTCTTTGAAATTTCGGGTAAGCCAGAGCGCCGGCTTACCCAGGCGCTAGCAATAGCGGGTGCCGCTGTGAAAGGCAAATCGCTGGTGTTTGGTCTATGATAGCGCACTGCCTTATTCGGAGCCCGCTGTGCTGCAATTTATATATTCCCAACTGATCCGCCTGATGCTGCCGTACATTTTGCTGCGCCTGTGGTGGGGCGGTCGCCATTCCCCTGGCTTACGCCGTAACTGGGCCCAGCGTCTTGGCTTTGCGCCGGCGGTCGCTGCCCCTGTTATCTGGGTGCACGCGGTGTCGGTGGGGGAAACAATTGCCGCGGCACCCATGGTGCGGCGACTTTTGGAATGCAACCCGGAGGCTACCATTTTGATGACGGCGATGACCGACACCGGGCTGGCCCAGGCTCAGAAAATGTTTGGCAGCCAGGTGCAATACGCCTACGTGCCTTACGATACGCCAGGTTCGGTACGGCGTTTTTTGGCGCGGGTTCAACCGCGTATTCTGGTTATCATGGAAACGGAGATCTGGCCGAATCTGATCAGCCAGAGCCGTAAAGCGCGCGTGCCTGTATTTTTGATCAACGCGCGCCTGTCAGAGCGTTCGGCGCGGGGTTATGAGCGCGTTCGAAGTTTGGCGAGACCCGTCATGCAGAGCATTAGCTGGGTGGCGGCGCAAGCTGAGCAAGACGCAGTGCGGTTTCGTCGAATTGGCGTGGCCGCCGACAAGATTGCCGTTACTGGTAGTGTGAAGTTTGACGTGGATATCGAACCGCGGGTGCGTGAGCAGGCTCAACAGTTGAAGGCGCAGTTTGGCGGTCGCCCTGTGTGGATCGCCGGCAGCACCCACGACGGTGAAAGTAGGCAGCTGCTTAAAGCCCACCGAAAACTACTGGCGGCTGTACCCGATGCCCTGATGATTATTGTGCCGCGCCATTCCGAGCGTTTCGAACTGGTGGCCAGCGCTGTTAAAAAGGCAGGTTTCAGCCTGGCCCGCCGATCTTTACAAGAGAGCCCTGCGGCTGCACAGGTTTACCTGGGCGACACCATGGGTGAACTGATGATGCTCTATGGCACCAGTGATCTTGCCTTTATTGGCGGCTCGTTGATTGAGCGCGGTGGCCATAATCCTTTGGAACCGGCGGCCTGGGGAATACCGGTGACCTCCGGTCCCCACGTATTCAACTTTGAGTCGATCTATCAGCGCCTGCGGGAGCACGACGGGGTGACCATCGTAGAGTCTGCCGGGGAGTTGTTAGCGTGTCTGACCCAGCTGTTAAAAAATCAGCAGGCATTGCACGAAAGCGGCCAGCGCGCTTTGGCGGTAGTGGAAAGTAACAGAGGCGCTCTGGACCGTGTGGTGGCAGGCATCAGCCAACGGGTTTAGACCCGCCGGCTGAAAAATACGGTTATAGACTCACTGGCCCATTGTTTGACTATTCAGCGTTGTGTCGTCGTTGGCCAGGGCTTCGATGCCCGGTGCGTCTGCGCTCAGCCAGTTGTTCAGCTCTACCAGATCTTGCGGGCTTAGGGTGCCAGCAGACTGCTTAAGCCGTAACGAGTTCACTACGTAGTCATAGCGGGCGTTGGCGAAGTCTCGCAGCGCTACATAATAAGCGCGCTCGGCATCCAGCACTTCTACGATGTTACGCGTGCCTACGTCATAACCGGCGAGGGTGGCGTCCAGCGCGCTGCGTCGCGATACGATGGTCTGATTCAGAGCCGACGCGGTTTCGATGTTGTTGTTGATGGTCAAAAAGCGGCTGCGGGTGTCTACGCGAACGTCACGGCGCACCGTGTTCAGCGACTCTTCTGCTACCGTCAGCAACGAACGCTGCTGGCGTACACCGGCCTGAATGCTGCCGCCGGAGTAAAGCGGAACGTTTAGCTGAAAGCCAATGACGCCTTGGGTGGTGGTGCCGTTGCTGTTGCGCTGCGGACTAAACGCGCTGCTGCTATCAAGGCCGTCGATTTTGGACGTGCCGTAAGAGGCTTGAAAATCCACCGTTGGATAATGCTCTGCTTTGGCCGCTTTCAGAGTCTCTTCGCTGGCTTTCAGATCAAATATGGCGGCCTGAATGGTCCAGTTCTGTTCCAGCGCAGTGGTTTCCCACAAATTCGGGTTCATCGGTTGGGGCGGGTTTAGCGGGAAGTCCTGGCGCAGATTTTCAATTTGCTCTGTGTATTCGCCGGTCAAACGTGCCAGTTGCTCACGGGCGATGTTCAGACCGTTTTCCGCGGCAATTCTCTGGCTGCGGCTGTCATCAAACGTGGCGCGGGCTTCAAACACTTCGGTGATGGCAATCAGGCCCACATCAAAGCGTTCCTGGGCCTGGTCGTACTGGCGCTGTATAGCGGTTTCGGTGGCGCGCAGGGTGGTCACCGTGTCTTGCGCCCGCAATACGTCAAAATAGGCGGAAGCCACATCCAGAATCAGCTGCTGCTGGGCAAGATTGTACTGGGCGCGCGCCGAGTCGGTCTGGAATTTACTGGCATCGTAGTTGAACCAGGCATCGGCGCGAAACACCGGCTGGGTCAACTGCAGGCCAAGGCCCAGGGTTGTGTAGCCCACATTCTGTGACGGGCCGTCGCTATCTGTGTAATTAGCGTCGGCGGAAGCGCCAAGCTGCGGCAGCAATTTGCTGAAGCTGATATCGCTGGCCGCCTGCTGGGCTTCAAAACTGGCGAGGGCAGACGCAATTTTGGAGTCGTAGGAGAGTGCTTTTTCGTAGGTTTCAATCAGGTCCATGGCAAATACGGGTGACGCCGCAAAAAAGCCGATAAGCCCGGATAGCAATTGTTTCTTCATGTAATCTCCTGAAAACCTGTGCGCTTGGGCGAGTGCCCGCTTGGTGGCAAGCAAATCTGTATCCCGTATTATGGCCAATTATCGCCGGCAGCTCTACCGTTATAGAAGGCATGTATTAGCGCGAGCCAGTCCATCCCCAAACCAGCCTTACACCATACTTGCAATCTATGCAGGCCAGCGACTATCTTTCAGAACTGTTTTTAGCTTAGGACAACCCATGACCAAACCGTTCCAGTTTCAAGCCAACAACGTCAGCGTCGAAAAGCGTGAAACCGTGTTTCAGGGTTTTTTCCGCATGGACAAACTGTGGCTAAGCCACCCGCGTTTTGACGGTCGCACCATGTCCACGTTCACCCGCGAGCTGTTTGTCCGCGGCGACGCCACCTGCGTGCTGCCTTATGATCCGCAGCGCGATCAAGTCGTATTACTTGAGCAGTTTCGCCCAGGGGCAATAGGGCGCAATCAGTCGCCCTGGCTGCTGGAATTGGTGGCGGGCATGAACGAGGAGGGTGAAAAACCGGAAGACGTGGCCCACCGTGAAGCCGATGAAGAAGCCGGCCTGATTTTTAAACGTCTGGACTCTATTTGCAGTTATTTTGTGTCGCCCGGTGGCACCACCGAAATGATTTACCTGTATTATGGTGAAATAAGCAGTGCAAACGCCGGTGGTCTGTTTGGCCTTGAATACGAAAACGAGGACATTCGCGCCCACGTTATGGCTGCTAAAGACGCCATAGCGATGATCAAGGATGGACGTATCAACAACGCTGCCGCCATTATTGCTTTGCAATGGTTGGAGCTGAATCGCCCGCGCCTGCGGGAAGGTATGAATCGATGAATCAGTGGACCATGAAGCCCAAACGCTATGTGCCAGACTTGCGGCGGCTGGGTGCTTTGGGTGATGGCAATTATCAAAGGCTGCGTAAGCTGCGCCAGCTGGAAGCCGACGGTCAGCCTATTGCAGAGTTTGAGCTTCACCGCGAACACCAGTATTTAGGCCGGGTGCGCATCGAAATTCTGCAAACCGCGCGCTTTACCGAAACCCTGCTGCTTGAACAGGTGCACAACGCCGGGCGCTGGCTGAACAATCCGCAAATGACCGTGCGGGTTTATCATGACGCCAATATGGCGGAGGTGGTGAGCTGTTACTGTGACCGCCATATTGCGCCGGTGAACGACTATCCCAATCGCTATATGCACCACCCCGATGAAAAAGTGCAGGTGAACAGTTTTTTGGCTGATTGGCTGGATTACTGCCTGCGTTTTGGCCACCTGCCAATGGAGCACGCGGTTTGGACGTCGGGTGACTGCCAGAATTAATACCGACCCACTTTTTGATAATCTGCCGAGCCGCACAAAAACACGGCCTGAACTGGCCAGAATGTGACCTCCGTAGCATTCGGCAGAGGGTTTGCAAGCTCCGGGCAGCGTAAGCTGGAGATCACCCTCAACACCATGTTCGCCGGATCTTCCCCATGACGACTCCATTTTTTTTGCAAGAGCTGCGACCGCTAAGAGTTCTGCAGCTGACAGACCCCCACCTGACAGCCGACCGCGATGGTCATTTGTTTGGCGTGAACACCCGCGACAGTCTGGCCGCGGTGATTGATGACGCGCTGAAACACTGCGGTCAGCCAGATTTGGTGCTGGCCACCGGTGATTTGGCGCAGGATGGCAGCGTTGATGCCTACGAGGCATTGGCGCAGGCGTTGGCGAGATTTGATTGCGACAGCGTCTGGATTCCGGGTAACCACGACAACACGGACCGGCTGTGGCCAGTGGCTCAACGTTACCGTGCCGAGCGCAAACGCCTGACGCAGGGCGGCTGGCAGATTCTGATGTTGGACTCATCGGTACCGCGCAAGGTGCACGGCGAATTAACCCAGCAAGAGTTGGAATGGCTAGACGCGACCCTGGCAGCGAATCCTCGGTTGCCCGCGCTGATAGCTCTGCATCATCATCCGGTGGATATAACCGCCCACTGGATGGCCGCTATTGGCCTGCACAATCGCGACGCTTTCTGGGCAGTTATTAATCGTCACTCGCAGGTCAAGGTTGTTACCTGGGGCCATGTTCATCAGGAAGTGGATCGGCAGGAAAACGGCGTGCGCCTGTTGGGCACGCCCTCAACCTGTATTCAGTTTACCGCTGGCGCCCGTGAGTTCTCGGTTGAAGCGCGTGCGCCTGGGTATCGTTGGTTCGAGCTGGGCAGCGCCGGTGCGTTTGCTACCAAGGTGCACCGGGCGCTGAATTTCAAGGTGGTGCTGGATCGCGACAGCGGGGGCCACTAGGCTTCTGTCTACCAAGTCAACACTTACCAAGTCACTGCCTACTAGGCTTCAGCTTACTAAACCTCTGTGTATTCAGCTCTGTTTCAAGCGGTTTGCTCTGCCAGTTTCTGGCGCAGCTTCTTGGCAGCGTCCACCATAGCTCGCAGTGCTGGCTGCACTTCTTCCCAACGGCGGGTTTTCAGACCGCAATCCGGGTTTACCCACAACCGCTGCGGCGGAATTCGTTCTGCTGCCTTGTTCATCAAGCCGGTAATTTGATCGACCTGCGGAATGTTCGGGGAGTGAATGTCGTAAACTCCGGGGCCAATGTCGTTCGGGTAATCAAAATTCTTGAAGGCGTTCAGCAGTTCCATGTCGGAACGCGACGTCTCAATGGTAATTACGTCGGCGTCCATGCGGGCGATGGCAGCGATGATGTCGTTGAACTCCGAATAGCACATGTGGGTGTGAATTTGGGTTTGATCACTCACGCCGTTAGCGGTTATGCGGAAGGCGTCTACCGCCCATTGAAGGTAGCTGTCCCAATCGGTCTGGCGTAATGGCATGCCTTCGCGCAGCGCGGCTTCGTCAATCTGGATGATCTTCACGCCAGCGGCCTCCAGATCCTGCACTTCCTCGCGCATCGCCAGTGCCAGCTGCAAACAGGTGTCACTGCGGGGTTGATCGTCGCGCACGAAGGACCAGTTCAGAATGGTGACCGGGCCGGTCAACATGCCTTTAAGCGGCTTGCGGGTGAGCGACTGGGCGTAGTTTATCCAGTCTACCGTCATCGCTTTTGGCCGCGAGATATCACCGAACAGAATCGGTGGTTTCACACAGCGAGAACCGTAAGACTGCACCCAGCCAAAGCGACTGAACACGTACCCTTCCAGCTGTTCGCCAAAGTACTCCACCATGTCATTGCGCTCGGCCTCACCGTGCACCAATACATCCAGTCCCAACTCTTCCTGCTGGCGGACACAGTGGGCGATTTCCGCGCGAATGCGCTCTTGGTAAGTGCCGACATCCAGCTCACCCTTGCGGAATTGCAGTCGGGTTTGGCGAATTTCAGCGGTTTGTGGAAACGATCCGATCGTCGTGGTTGGAAACGCTGGAAGATTCAAGTGCTGCTGTTGCAGGGCAATGCGCTCGACGAACGGGCTCTTGCGCTGGCCCAGCTCGGGCGTGATTGTCGCCACCGATGCGGCCACGCTTGAGTTGTGCACTCTTGGTGACTGGCGTCGGCTGGCCAGCGCTTGCGCGTTGGCGCTCAGTTCGGCTGCAACGGTGTCGCGGCCGTGGGTCAGGGCGCGGGCCAGTAAATTCAGATCTTCCAGTTTCTGTTGGGCGAAGGCCAGCCAGTTGCGTACTTCGGCATCCAGCTCGGTTTCCTGAGTAAGGTCTACCGGCACGTGCAGCAGTGAACAAGAAGGCGCCAGCCATAGCCGATCACCCAGTTTCTGCTGTATTGGCTCCAGCCAGTCCAGCGTTGCGGTCAGGTCGGTTTTCCAGACGTTGCGACCGCTTATGATTCCCAACGACAACACTTTGTGGCTTGGCAACCAGTCAACCAGACGTTGAACTTCCGCCGGTGCGCTAATGGCGTCCAGGTGCAGGCCGGCCACTGGCAGTTCGCAGGCCAGCTGCAGATTTTCTCGCAGCTCACCGAAGTAAGTGGTCAGCAACAGTTTGACAGACGCAGATTTGAGCCGGTGGTACGTCAGAGTAATGGCGTGGCGCCAATCGCTGTTGAGTTCGTTGACCAGCGCCGGCTCGTCAATCTGTACCCAGCTGGCGCCATTGTCCGCCAGGGTTTGCAGTAACTCGCCGTACACCGGCAGCAATTTTTCTAACAAGGCCAGGCGGTCGCTGTCGTCTTTGCTTTTGCCCAGAAAAAGATACGATACCGGGCCAAGAATCACCGGCTTTGCGGCAACACCTTGCGCGCGAGCTTCAGTCAATTGCGCCACCAGGCGGTCGGCGTTCAGACTAAACTCCGTGTCGGCGTGAAACTCCGGCACGATGTAGTGGTAGTTGGTGTTGAACCACTTGGTCATTTCGCCTGCGTGAATGCTGCCGCAAGCACTGTCGCTGGCGGAACGGCCGCGGGCTACACGAAAGTAATGATCCAGCTCGGTGCCGTCTGCGGTACTGGCGCGCTCGGGCAGATTGCCGAGGGTAGCGCTCATGTCGAGTACTTGGTCGTATAAAGAAAAGTCCCCCACTGGCACCCAGTCCAGTCCCTGCGCCTGTTGCTGCTGCCAGTGTTTGGCGCGTAAAGTGGCTGCGGTAGCCTGCAGTTCGTCAGTGCTGATTGTGCCTTTCCAGAAAGCTTCCTGAGCGAATTTTAGTTCGCGCTGGGCGCCAATGCGGGGAAAACCCAAGTTGTGGGTAATGGCCATGTTCATCTCCGAAATAAAGCGTGTGTTTTGATTGCTGTGGGTTTCGAAAAATTAGACTACCGCTGAGGAGTTATGAAAAATAGTGGTATTATTTCACATATCCATGAATTTTATTCACGTTAGGCTGAGTTATGAGTGGGCATCTTTGTGATTGAACGTAACCATCTGGAGGTTCTGCGGGCCGTAGACGCCGGCGGCTCCTTGACCGCCGCTGCGGAACGCCTGCACCTGACCCAGTCGGCGCTGAGCCACTCCATCCGCAAACTGGAACAGCAGCTCGGCACGCCTTTATGGTTGCGCGAAGGCCGGCAGCTGCGGCTGACCCAAGCGGGTAAATACCTGCTGGCTCTGGCGCACCGTTTGCTGCCGCAATTTGAACATGCTGAACTGCAAATCGATCAGCTCGCCCGCGGCCAGGCTGGCACTCTGCGCATTGGTATGGAGTGTCATCCCTGTTATCAATGGCTGTTAAAAGTGGTGGGGCCTTACCTGGGGCATTGGCCCACGGTCGACGTAGACGTAAAACAGAAATTCCAGTTTGGCGGAATTGGCGCGCTCTTTGGCCATGACATTGATCTGGTGGTAACGCCAGACCCGCTGCATCGGCCGGGCCTGGTGTTTGAACCGGTGTTTGATTACGAGCAGGTGCTGGTGGTGCACAGTGGCCATCGACTGGCACACAACGCTTGGATCAGCGCGCAAGATCTGGAACCAGAAATCTTGATTACCTACCCGGTGGCGGTAGAACGCTTAGATGTATACACGCATCTTTTACTTCCGGCCAATATTCGCCCGGCGCGGCATAAAACCATCGAAACCACCGATATCATGTTGCAGATGGTTGCCGCCGGCCGCGGTGTAGCGGCTCTGCCGCGCTGGCTGGTGCAGGAATACCAGCAACGTATGGCCATTGTGCCGGTGCAGTTGGGCAAGACGGGCATAGGCAAACAGATCTTTCTGGGCTGTCGCGAGCGCGACCGCAATGTGGATTACCTCAGCGCCTTTATGCAGCTGGCGACAGAGGTTCGCTGGCAGAACACGGGGCAGAGCACGGGGCAGAGCATCGCGGCAGAAGGCGCGTTGACGAATTAGCCAGACGAGACGCCCCTTATTCAGCTAAAATGCGGTCAATCTGTTATTACAAATCCATTTTAACCTATCAGGATTCGACCGATGAGCGACGTTCCCTCTGATTTGAGATACCTTGAAAGCCACCAGTGGGTGCGGGTAGATGAAAGCGGCTTGGCCACTGTAGGCATTACCGATTTTGCCCAGCAGCAGTTGGGCGACGTGGTCTACATCGGCGTTCCGGAGCTGGGCGCTACCGTGACTGGCAGCGAAGAAGCCGGCGTGGCGGAATCGGTCAAATCCGCCTCAGACGTATTCAGCCCGGTGACGGGCGAAGTGGTCGAAATTAACGAGCGATTAGAAGACGAGCCGGAAAAAGTGAATGAAGACCCTTACGGCGAAGGCTGGCTGTTTCGGGTGAAAATGACCGACGACGGCGAGCTTGACGGCCTGATGGATGCAGACACTTACCGCGACCTGGTCGCAGCGGAGTAACAATCTTTTATGAATTTTTCGGTGTTATACCTCCGCAAAGGCGCCGAGCGCCGTCTGCGGGCAGGCCATTTGTGGGTTTACAGTAATGAAGTGGATATCAAACGTTCGCCGCTGACAGGCTTCGAAGCCGGTGTTCAGGCAGAGCTGCGCGCATCGAACGACAAGCCTTTGGGCACCGTGTTTGTGAATCCCCACGCGCTGATTTGTGGCCGGCTGATTAGCCGTGACCCAACCCACGGGATGACCCCGCAACGGCTTACCCAGCGCATGGAAGTTGCGCTGGAACTGCGCCAGCGGCTGTTTGACAAACCTTTTTACCGCTGGGTGTTCGGTGACAGCGACGGTTTGTCTGGGCTGGTGATTGACCGCTTCGGCGACACTGTGGTGGTGCAAATTTCCAGCGCCGGCATGGAACAAATGAAAGAAGCCATCGTACGGGCAATACAAAGGCTGACCCAAGCCAGCTCTATCGTGCTGAAGAACGACGGCAAAATGCGCAAAGTGGAAGGTCTGGAAAGCTACGTAGAGCATGCTCACGGCAGCGCCCCTGACATGCTTCAGCTGGAAGAAAACGGCGTCAAGTTTGAAGTGCCGCTGGCGGGCGGGCAAAAAACCGGCTGGTTTTACGACCATCGTATGAACCGTGCGCGTTTGCAGGCCTACGCGCCAGGCAAACGGGTGCTGGACGTGTTCAGCTATGTCGGCGGTTGGGGTATACAAGCCGCCAGTGCAGGCGCCACCAGTGTAACCTGCATAGACAGTTCGGCGTCAGCCATTGAGTCGGTGCACCACAACGCCGGCCTGAACGGACTGACGAACGTTGATACGATTGAAGGCGACGCCTTTGATACGTTAAAAAAATTGGCGGATGAAAAACAAAAGTTCGACATTGTGGTGCTAGATCCGCCTGCACTGATACCCCGCCGTCGCGACCAGAAAGCCGGCGAACAGGCCTATGCCCGCTTGAATCAGCTGGGTTTGCGCCTGCTGGAGCGGGACGGCTTACTGGTGTCGGCATCTTGCTCTATGCATTTGTCCCAGGAAAAGCTGGTAGACATCATCCGCGGTAGCGGTCGCAAAATTGACCGCTTTGTGCAGCTTCTGGAGCAAGGGCATCAGGCGCCAGACCACCCGATTATTCCGGGCATTGCGGAAACCGATTACATCAAATCCTGCTTTGTGCGCTCGCTGACCGGGTTTTTATAGCCCCGGCTGTCAGTATCAGGGGGACAGACTTCAAGTCTGTCCCCGAGCCTTAATCCCGCAGCGACATAACGGGCCAATCGCGCTCGCGGGCCATGGCTTCCAGGCGCGAATCTGGATCAACTACCACCGGATTCGCAACCTGCTCAAGCAGTGGTGCGTCGTTGATGGAGTCGCTGTAGAACCAGGCGCCATCCAATGATTCATCGTTTTCACTCAGCCACTGCTCCAGACGCGTTACCTTTCCGCCCTGAAAACTGGGCGTGCCCGACACTTCTCCGGTAAAGCGGCCGTTCACCACTTCCGGGTTGGTGGCAATCAAGTGCTCAATGCCCAAAAGGTTGGCGATTGGCCGGGTAATAAAATGATTGGTGGCGGTAACAATCATCAGTGTGTGGCCTTGGCTGCGATGCTGGTGCAGCAGCTCGGCGGCTTTGGTCTGCAGCATTGGCTGCACGTGGCTGGCCATAAAACGCTTGCGCATGGCGTACAGTTCGTCCATTGAAAACTGCGCCAGGGGTTCCAGCACAAAACGCTGATAGCGAAACACGTCCAGCTCGCCGTTCAGGTAGTCCTGATAAAACCGGTCATTGGCTTTACGGTGCGCATCGGCGTCTACAATGCCTTGCGCCGCCAGAAAAACGCCCCAGGCGTGGTCGCTGTCGCCGTTCAGCAAGGTGTTATCCAGGTCGAATATGGCCAAAGTCATGGTATTGCCTCGGTGATTAAAGTGGCTGAAAGCCGGCACTTACCGGCGTCTTGAAGTGTGCAGCAGTTTATCATGGCCGCACGCAAACAGCCGCGATTGCCGATTTCTTGGGATTCTGTAAGAATGAGAGCAACATGAAAAAATCTGACCGTCGCATTTTGCCACGGTTAACCGACTCTTAAAGAGGTGCTGTACCGTGATTGACTCAGACGGTTTCAGACCCAACGTCGGAATCATTCTGGCCAACCACAAAGGACAAGTGTTGTGGGCGAGGCGCATAGGCCAAAATTCCTGGCAGTTTCCGCAAGGCGGAATTCATCAGGATGAAACACCGGAACAGGCATTGTATCGGGAGCTTGGGGAGGAAGTCGGGCTGTGCGCCCGCGATGTGGAAATTATCAGTTGTACGCGGGGCTGGTTACGATACCGCCTGCCGCGGCGGATGGTTCGCCACAATTCGCACCCGTTGTGCGTAGGGCAAAAACAGAAATGGTTCCTGCTGAGGATGCTTTCGCCAGACGCGCAGGTGTGCGTAGATGGTACCGATTCACCGGAATTCGACGGCTGGCAGTGGGTAAGCTACTGGTATCCGTTGGGACAGGTGATCTCATTCAAAAAAGAAGTCTACCGACGTGCGCTGCGCGAGCTGGCGCCGCGACTGTTTCATCACATGGAGCAGGTGCGACGTGCCGAGCACAACCGGCGCTCGAAGGAACAATCATGACGGCGGGCTAACCCCAACATGCTGAGTACATTGCGAACGATCGTCCAGGAAGTAAACAGCGCCCGCGACCTGCAGGAGGCGCTGAGCATCATTGTTTCGCGTGTGCAAAAAGCCATGAACACCGAAGTTTGCTCGGTGTATCTGCTAGACCCTGCTACCAACCGCTACGTACTGATGGCCACTGAGGGGCTGTACCGCAAAGCCGTGGGCAAAGTTAGCCTGGGTTACTCCGAGGGCCTTGTGGGCCTTGTGGGCTCGCGGGAAGAGCCGATTAATCTGGAAGATGCGCCTTCCCATCCCCGCTACCGTTACTTTCCTGAAACCGGCGAAGAACGCTTTCGCTCGTTTTTGGGTGTGCCCATTATTCACCATCGCCGCCTGATGGGTGTATTGGTCGTGCAGCAGCGTGAGAGCTCCCGCAGTTTTAATGAAGGCGAAGAAGCCTTTATGGTGACTATCTCGGCTCAGCTCAGCGGGGTGATCGCCCACAGCGAGGCCACGGGCGCCATTGGTGGTTTGTCACTCACCGGCGAAGAAGCTCATGACATCGGTTTTGACGGCGTGCCCGGCGCCCCCGGTGTGGCCATTGGCACCGGCGTAACGGTTTACCCGGCGGCAGACCTTGACCTTGTACCAGAAAAAACCACGGATGATATTGAGCACGAACTGGACCTGTTCCAGTGCGCGGTAAGCGCCGTGCGCGGCGACATCGAGCGGGTGGCAGCACGACTGGCCTCGCAGCTGAGGCCGCAGGAACAGGCGTTGTTCGATGTGTACCTGCGCATGCTCAGCGATGAAGCCCTGCCGGATGAAGTTAACGGTAAAATTCGCGAAGGTAACTGGGCCCAAGGATCGCTGAAACAGGTTGTGCAGCAATACGTGCGCAATTTCGAAATGATGGACGATCACTATCTGCAGGAGCGGGCGGTAGACGTGCGCGACCTGGGTCGGCGTTTGTTGTCGCATTTGCAGGAAGGCGAGCAAGCCAGCCTGGAGTACCCTGAGCGCACAGTGTTGGTGAGTGAAGAGATCACCCCCGCTATGCTGGGCGAAGTGCCCAAGGGCCAGTTGGTGGGGTTGGTGTCGGTGAAAGGTTCCAGCCACTCCCACGTGGCCATTCTGGCCCGCGCTATGGGCATACCCACGGTCATGGGGCTGGCTGACATACCGGTGAATCAGCTCGACGGCAAGGAACTGGTGGTTGACGGCTTTGAAGGCCAGATCTTTGCGTCGCCGTCGGCGGATCTACGCGCTTATTACCAGGTTATCTGCGACGAAGAAAATGAGCTGATTCGCGGCCTCGAAGCCCTGCGCGATTTGCCTTGTGAAACCACCGACCATCACCGGGTATCCATGCTGGTAAACACCGGGTTGATGACCGACGTGGTGCGGTCGCTGACTCACGGCGCCGAAGGCATTGGTCTGTACCGCACGGAAGTGCCGTTCATGATTAAAGACCGCTTCCCTTCGGAGCAGGAACAGCGCGAATACTACCGTGAGCAGTTGGAAGCCTTTGCGCCTAACCCGGTGACCATGCGCACCCTGGATATTGGCGGCGACAAGTGCCTGACGTATTTCCCCATTCAGGAGGAAAACCCGTTTCTGGGATGGCGTGGCATACGGGTCACCCTGGACCACCCGGAAATTTTCCAGCTGCAAGTGCGGGCGATGATGAAGGCCAGCGAAGGTCTGAACAATTTGCAGATCATGCTGCCAATGATCAGCAATATTTCCGAAGTGGAAGAGTCTCTTCACTTGATTTACCGCGTGTATCACGAGGTGCGTGAAGACGGTTACAACATCCACATGCCAAAAGTGGGCGTGTTGATCGAAGTGCCAGCAGCGGTGTACCAGATACGCGAACTGGCCGACCGGGTGGATTTCTTGTCGGTCGGCACCAACGATTTAACCCAGTATCTATTGGCAGTAGACCGCAACAACCCGCGTGTGGCCCCGTTGTACCACTCTTACCATCCTGCCGTGCTGCAGGCGCTGGTGCGTATTGCCCAAGACGCTCATGCCGTGGGCAAACCGGTGGGTGTGTGCGGTGAATTAGCGGGGGACCCGGGTGGCGCCGTATTGCTGATGGCCATGGGCTACGATTCACTGTCGATGAACGCGGCCAGCCTGCCAAAAGTGAAATCGGTGATTCGCAGCGTCAGCCTTGAGTGGGCGACAAATTTGTTAGAGGACATCCTGCTGTTGGATTCGCCCCATGTGATCAAAAGCTGTGTCGACTTGGCGTTGCGTAATGCTGGATTTGGCCGCTATATGCGGCCCGGAAAATCCACCGGCAAAACCTTGGCAGAGGTAGCCTCGGTATCCGCTTGAATAACTCGAGAAGGCCAATCCATGAGTAACGGCAAACGGACAGAAAAAACGCAGCCGGTGAACGCAGCGGGCGGCAACAAACCCCGAATCGGTGTGGCGTTAGGCGGCGGCGGCCCGATTGGCGGCATTTACGAAATAGGTGCGCTGAGGGCGCTTGATGAAGCTCTGGAAGGGCTAGACTTCAACGATCTGAATGTCTACGTAGGGGTCAACTCGGGGTCGTTTGTGGTGGCTCACCTGGTGAATCAGGTAACCACCGCTCAGCTGTGCCGAATTTTTGTGCGCAATGAGTCCGAATTGCACCCGTTTCATCCCGGTGTTTTTTACCGTCCGGCCTTCGCTGAAATGGGCCGCCGTTTACTGGCCATACCCGGGCTGATTACCACTGCGCTCACCCGCTTCTTTCACAACCCCTATGATCAGAGCCTGCTCGAAGCCTTGACCATTCTGGCCCAAGCCGCACCCGCCGGGTTGTTCAATAACGAAGGCCTGCACCATTATTTAAGGCGCGCGTTCACTATGCTGGGCCGCACCAATGATTTTCGCCAACTCAAGCGCCAGCTGTTTATTGTGGCCGCCGATGTGGAGAGTTCCGAGTCGGTGTGTTTTGGTGCGCCGGGATTTGACGCCGTGCCCATCTCCAAAGCCATTCAGGCCAGTACGGCGTCGGCTGGCATTTACGTACCGGTGGAAATAGACGGCCATTACTACGTTGATGGCACTCTGCGCAAAGGCCTTCACGCCTCGGTGGCGTTTGACCATCAGGCTGACCTGGTGCTGGCAATCAATCCTCAGGTACCGCTAGACGCTACTGCCGCCATGAAGGCTGGCACCTTGGCAGCCGGCGAGATGACCCGCTCTGGCATGCCCAATGTGCTGGCGCAGACCTACCGCACCATGGTGCATTCGCGCATGCAGTCCGGGATAGACCGTTACGCCGAGGACTATCCGGACAAAGACATTGTGTTGTTTGAGCCTTGCAGCGAAGACGCTATTCTGTTCGGCTCTAACGTGTTCAGTTTTGAATCCCGGCGTTTGCTGTGTGAACACGCCTATCAGGTCACTCGCCGCGATTTGCGCCTTCGTGCTGCAGAACTGGAACCCAAATTGGCGAAATACGGCATTGCGCTGCGCCATGACTGCCTGAATGACACACATCGCACGGTCAGCACCAGTCTGTTTGGCGAGCCACCAGAGGCCACGTTAAAGACAACAGCGCAGACACAAAAAAGCCGGCGGGCGGCCGGCTTGCAAAGCGTTACCGGGCAAACAGAAAAAGCCCGGTTTTGATAGCGCGCGACCAGAAGGCATTCTTGCCCGGGTCGCGGCTTACGCTATGGCCCGCTACAGAATGTAGCGGCTTAAATCTTCGTCTTCCGCCAATTTGCCCAGTTTCTCCTCGACGTACTCGGCGGTGACTTCGAACTCTTCCGTGATCTTGTCGCCGGCATCGAACGACAGGCTTTCCAGCAGTCTTTCCAACATGGTGTGCAAACGTCGCGCACCGATATTTTCGGTGTTCTCGTTCACTTTCCACGCCACTTCTGCCAAGCGGGTAATGGCGTCGTCGGTAAAGCTGAGCTTCAGGCCTTCGGCGCCCATCAGTGCTTCATACTGCTGCACCAACGAGGCATCCGGTTCTGTCAGAATGCGTTTGAAATCGTTTGGCGTTAGCGCATGCAGTTCTACCCGGATCGGCAAGCGGCCCTGCAACTCTGGAATCAGGTCTGACGGCTTGGTCATGTGGAAGGCGCCAGAAGCAATAAAGAGGATGTGATCGGTGCGAATAGCGCCGTATTTGGTGGTGACCGTGTTGCCTTCAATCAGCGGCAGAAGGTCACGCTGAACGCCTTCGCGGGACACATCCGCGGAGTTGTTGTCAGAGCGTTTGGCTACTTTGTCGATCTCATCCAGAAACACGATGCCGTTTTGTTCAACAGCTTGTACCGCTTTCTGTTTGATATCTTCTTCGTTCACCAGTTTGGCGGCTTCTTCATCCTTCACCCGACGAAGGGCATCAGCCACGCGCATTTTGCGGGTTTTGCGCTTGTCTTGGGACATGTTGGCAAACATGCTTTGCAGCTGATTGGTCATCTCTTCCATGCCCGGCGGTGCCATAATTTCGACGCCGGCGCCGCTGTTACGCAGATCAATGTCAATTTCTTTGTCGTCCAGCTCGCCTTCACGCAGTTTTTTGCGGAACATCTGGCGGGTGGTCGACTCTTCCTTCGGCTTGCTGTCGCTGTTGGTATCCCGCGCCGGTGGCAACAGGGCGTCCAGAATGCGATCTTCCGCGGCGTCCAAAGCGCTGTTTTCGTGGCGCTTCATTTCCTGCTCACGGAGCATTTTCACGGCCATATCAGCCAAGTCGCGAATGATGGAATCTACATCGCGACCGACGTAACCCACCTCGGTAAATTTGGTCGCTTCCACTTTTAAAAAGGGTGCGTCCGCCAGCTTGGCCAAGCGCCGGGCAATCTCGGTTTTACCAACACCGGTGGGGCCAATCATCAAAATATTCTTGGGGCTTATTTCTTCACGCAGCTCGTCGTCGAGCTGCATCCGGCGCCAGCGATTGCGCAGGGCAATGGCTACCGCGCGCTTGGCCTCTTGCTGGCCAACAATGTGTTTGTCCAGCTCGAGGACAATTTCTCTGGGGGTCAGTGCAGACATGATCGCTCCGGCTTAATCGTTGGCAGAAAGCACTTCAATGGTGCGATTCTGATTGGTGTAAATGCAGATGTCAGCCGCTATGATCAGGCTTTTTTCGGTAATCTCGCGAGCACTCATGCTGGTGTTCTCTAACAGCGCGCGGGCGGACGACTGGGCGAAAGGGCCGCCGGAGCCAATAGCAATCAGGCTCATTTCTGGCTCTATCACATCGCCGTTGCCAGTAATGATGAGTGAGGCGGTTTTATCGGCCACCGCCAGCAGGGCCTCGAGTTTTCGTAACGCCCGGTCTGACCGCCAGTCTTTGGCCAGCTCTACTGCGGCGCGGGTTAGGTTGCCTTGGTGTTTTTCCAGCTGCGCCTCGAAGCGCTCGAACAGGGTGAACGCATCGGCGGTACCCCCGGCAAAGCCCGCCAGAACCTGGCCGTTGTACAAGCGGCGCACTTTGCGGGCATTGCCTTTCATTACGGTATTGCCAAGGGACACCTGGCCGTCACCGCCCATGGTGACTTCGTCGCCGCGGCGTACGGAAAGTATGGTGGTCATGTGGGCTCCAGTTGCCTGATCGAATGGGTTAGCGCAGTTATGGAGGCAGTGCCGCGATTTTCAAGGCAGAACGTTCAGCGCTCAGTCTTAGATCTACGCATCAGAAGCAAAAGAGACTAGCTCTTTTTGGGGATTTTCCGCACCAGCGGCTGAATGCTGATAGACACCAGCTTGTCCACAGCAGCGTTCATCTGGCTGCGGGACGTGAACGGGCCGACGTTGACCCGATACCACACGTTGCCTTCCTCCAGATCGATTTTCTGCACCGCTGCGCGCAAACCCTGAAAAGCGATCTCGGCGCGCTGGCGTTCGGCATCTTCCGTTTTTCGGAACGAACCGGCTTGCAGCAGGTAATCGACTTGTGGGCGCCCTGGGCCAGGCACGTATTCGTCCACCGTGGACGGTATCACCTCGGTTTCCGGCAACATCTCGTAAAAGCGGAATTGGGGTTTGGCGATTTCCGGTTGTATCAGCGCCGGCGCTTTGGTCGGTGCTTGTTGCACGGTGGGCGTCGCGTCTTTGGCGGGTGCCTCGCTGCCAGGCAAGCCGTTCAGGTACACAATAAAGCCAATGAAACCGCCCGCAGCGGCCAGTGCCACTGCCGATTTCATCGACAGACTGCCGTGTTGAGTTCGCGCTGGAACCGCGGCTTTCGACGCCCGGGTGCGGGTAGGCTTGCCCGGCTTTTGACGAGGCGCAGTAGTCTGGTCAGGTGATGATTTTCGGGCGTAGTCTCGCGGCATTTTTTGGTTACATCTCTTCCGGAACGTTAACGCCTAGCAGGTTTAAGCCATTTTCGATGACCTGGCGTACGGCCAAGTACAAGCTGATGCGGGCATCGCGCAGGGCGGTGTCTTCAATCAGCACCTTGTGGGCGTTGTAATAGCTGTGGAACAGGCCGGCCAGTTCCCGCAGGTACTGGCTCAGGGTATGGGGCTCGCGCTGGGCCGCGGCGCTGGCAACCAGCTCTGGATATTTTGCCAGTTGGTTGGCCAGTTCTTTTTCCTCATCCAGCGTCAGCAGAGTCAGGTCGCCTACGCACTCGTGACGACCACGCTGTACGCCTGCGACCGCCAGCTTGCGCAACACGCTGCAAATGCGGGCGTGAGCGTATTGGATGTAATACACCGGGTTTTCGTTGGTTTGCGAGCGCGCAAGATCAATGTCAAAGGTCAGCTGGGAATCCACTCGCCGTGCGGCCAGGAAAAAACGGGTGGCGTCGCAGCCTACTTCTTCAATCAGGTCGCTGAGGGTGACATAGCTGCCGGCGCGCTTGGAGATTTTCACCTCTTCGCCGCCGCGAGTGACCATCACCATTTGGTGCAACACATAATCTGGCCAACCTTCTGGAATACCGCTATTCAACGCTTGCAAACCGGCGCGAACGCGGGTAACGGTTGAATGATGGTCGGCACCCTGCTCGTTAACAACCGTGCTAAAACCGCGCTGCCACTTGTCCAGATGATAGGCAACATCCGGCACAAAGTAAGTGTAGCCGCCGTCGGTCTTGCGCATAACCCGATCTTTATCGTCGCCAAATTCAGTGGTTTTCAGCCACAGGGCGCCGCCGTCTTCGTAGGTGTAGCCGTTTTCCTGCAGGCGCTTTACGGTGGCTTCAACCTTGCCGTCGTCGTACAGCGAAGATTCTAGAAAATACACGTCGAATTTGACGCCAAAGGCTTTCAGATCCAGGTCTTGCTCACGGCGCAGATACGCCACGGCAAAATCCGTGATGGCTTTTAGGTTGTCTGGCTCGGCCTGGCCGGTCACCGAGCGGTCATCCGCCGTAATCGTCTTGCCGGCCAGATAGGCCTGAGCCACGTCGGCAATATAGTCGCCGCGGTAACCCTTTTCGGGCCAGCTTTGGTGATCTGGCGTCAGGCCTTTCGCCCGGGCTTGAACGGACAATCCCAGGTTGCTGATCTGGGCGCCCGCGTCGTTGTAATAAAACTCGCGGGTAACCTGGTAGCCGTTGGCGTCCAGCAGTCGACAAATGCAGTCACCGATGGCAGCGCCACGGCCGTGGCCCACGTGCAAAGGGCCGGTGGGGTTGGCAGAAACAAATTCCACCTGCACTTTTTCGCCTTTGCCGCTGCGGTTGCGGCCAAAATTTTCAGCTTGTTCCAGCGCCGCATTCACAACGCCAAAGGCGCTGGCCGTACTCATGAAAAAGTTGATAAAACCGGGCCCGGCAATCTCCACTTTGTCGACTGCTGCACTGGCCGGCAAGTTGGCCACCAACGCCTCCGCCAGTTTGCGCGGCGCACAGCCGGCAGACTTGGCCGCCACCAGCGCAATGTTGCACGCATAATCGCCGTGGGATTTGTCTTTGGTGTTGCCAATCTGCGGCGCAAAGCTTTGACCTGCTGGCAAAACGCCTTCAGATTGCAGCGCCGCTAGGGCAGACTGAAGCAGGTCGGAAACGGTCTCTTTCATGCTGTAAAATAGCTCGGCTAAACGGAAGTGGAAATGGGGCAGGGCGCCCACCAGAGTAGAAGCCATTTATTATCGCGGAAACTGGTTTTGTAAGCAAAAGCCAGGCGGGGTAATAGGCACATTAGCCAGTTTCCTGTGGGTCCACGTCGATCATCCAGCGGCTGCCTGCGGGCTGCTTTTGCTGGTCCAGATGCAGGCAAACGTCGGCGAGGGTTTTGCTCAAGCGTTTGCGGTTATTCGCGTTTATGACCAACTGGGCGCGGTAGCGGTCGGCGCGGCGGGCAATCAACGCCGGCAGCGGGCCCCAGATTTCTAAACCCGGCGCCTGCGCCAGGGGTTTTACAGCGTCCAGTATCTGCAGGCTTTTTTCCATGGTGTCGGCCTCGGCGCGGAAGATGGCCATAGCGCGGTAAGGCGGCAGCTGACCGCCTTCGCGCTCGGCTAAAAGCTGTTCGGCCATGTCCTCGTAGCGGCCCGTGCAAAGCGTTCTTAACAGTGGGTGGTCGCTATGGCAGGTTTGCACCAGCACGGTGCCGAGCTTGTTGCCGCGACCCGCGCGGCCGCTGACCTGCAGCAGGGTCTGCAGCAGCTGTTCAGGGGCGCGGAAGTCTACGCTGAACAGGCCGCCGTCGGCGTTTATAACCACCACCAGCGTTACGTTGGCAAAATCATGGCCTTTGGCCAGCATTTGAGTGCCCACCAGAATGCAGGGTTCACCGGTGTTTACGGTTTGCAGAATGGTTTGAATGCTGCCTTTACGCTGAGTGCTGTCGCGGTCAACCCGCACCACCGGGATGTCAGGGAAGGCGGAGGCGAGTACGTCTTCGCTGCGCTCGGTACCCTGGCCGACGGGCTTGAACGCATCACTTTGGCACTTCGGGCACTGGCTCGTTGCGGCGGCCTGAAAGTCGCAGTGGTGGCAGCGCATGGCGTTGTCACGGCGGTGGTAGGTCAGGCGGGTGTCGCAACGCGGGCATTCCACCGTGTGGCCGCAGTCAAAACACATCATCACCGGCGCAAAGCCGCGGCGGTTCACGTACACCAGCACCTGTTCGCCGTTGTCCAGAACCTGCCTGATGGCGTTAAAGACGGGGCGCGACAGTCCGCCGTCTAAAGGTCGACTGCGAATGTCCAGCAGTTTTATCTGCGGCGGCTTAGCGTTGCCGGCCCGCTCCTTCAAGGTGGCCAAGGTGTATTTGCCCTGCCGCGCGTTATGCCAGGATTCCAATGAGGGCGTGGCCGAGCCGAGTATCACCGGGCATTGGTTCAGGTGGGCGCGATATACCGCAAGGTCGCGCGCTGAATAGCGAAAGCCATCGCCTTGTTTGTAAGAGCTATCGTGCTCTTCGTCCACAATCAGCGTGCGCAAACCGGTAAAGGGCAACAAAACCGCTGACCGGGTGCCAATGAGTATGACCGGTTCGCCGTGGCGTATTTTCAGCCAGGTGTCCAGGCGCTCGCTGTCGTTCAGTGCCGAGTGCCACACCACAATCCGCTGGCCAAAATAGCGCTGGAAGCGGGCCACGGTTTGCGGTGTCAGGTTTATTTCGGGCACCAGCACCAGGGCCTGATCCTGTTCACTTAAATGTTGTTTTAGATAGTGCAGGTAGATTTCTGTTTTACCGCTGCCAGTGATGCCATATAAAAGGCAAGCGCTAAAACCCACGGCCGGATCTGGAAGCTGCGCTGCGGTGTCTGTCTGCGCCGGTGATAACGTGGGTGCCGCAAACCGCTCTGTGGGTGTTGCCGTTAGCACGGGTTCGACGGCTTCAATCAGCTGCTTTTGTTCCAAGGCTTTCAGCTGGCTGCGATTAAAGCCGGCGTTTAAGATGGCGCTGGTCGCAGCGCCTTGGGAATGCAGTAAAAGCCAGGCCAGTAGAGCCTTTTGACGGTGGGCCTGGGGTGGCAGCTCTGCACCGCTGCTGCGGGCTTGCCACCAGGCTTCGGTTTTGCGCAACGCCGGCCGGCCGCGCCTGAGCGCTGGCGGTAAGGCCGTAAACAGGCATTCACCCAGCGGGTGTTGGTAATAGTCGCTGGCCCAGCTTAGCAGTCGCAGTGTTTCCTTTGGCAGCGCAGGCCAGTCTTCCATAGCACTTTGCACCGGCTTTAGTGACACCCCGGGCGGCGGGGTTACGCCAACCGCAGTCACCAGTCCGGTTATCTGCTGGCGGCCAAAGGGAACCTGAACTCGCTGGCCGGGCTGAAGGCTGAGGCCGGTGCCAAAGGTGTAGTCAAACAGCCTCCGCAGCGGGCGGTTCATGGCGATGCGTACAACCCCGGTCACGGGGTTTGCGCATCCGAATAGACGCTATGCTTGGCAGGCGCTGCAACGATTATGACTGTCACGGTATGTTCGTATCCTTGTGCAAACGCCGGTTGCGGCGGCCGGCGCCGGTGGGTATGGGAATTCAGCAGTGTGGCACTTGCCTGGGTGGTCATTTGCACGTAATATTCGCGCTCTGCTGGGCGGAGCCGATTGTGCCCCGTCTCTCTTATTGATTCAAATATGCGGTGCCTGGCATACGGAACACTCTACGGAACAGCCGTAATCGTGACCAGGTGGCGGCATAACCTGACGAGGTTCGCCATGAAAGAAGGTATCCACCCTAAATACGAAAATATCGCCGCTACTTGTTCTTGCGGCAATGTGATCCATACCCGTTCTACCGTTGGACGTGACCTGCAGCTAGACGTGTGCTCACAGTGCCATCCGTTCTATACCGGCAAGCAGAAAGTGATGGATACCGGCGGCCGTATTGACCGTTTCCAGAAGCGTTTTGGCGGTCGTATTGTTGGCAAGAAAGAAGATTAACGCCAGCGAGTTGTAAAAAAGCGCCTTCGGGCGCTTTTTTTGTCCTAAAAAATGACAGAACTCGCTTTTTGGGCCCGAAATACGCAATAAAACGTATTGACGCTTGACCGGGCAGTAGGACTGCCCTTGTCGTTTTATGCGGCGCGGGCCATAATATTGCTCCGCAATCAGTACATTTGTAATTCAGTACGGCGGCTTTACACCCTTAAACGTGACAAACGGAACAGTGGCAATGTCTCAAGATCTGAAAGAAGCAGCCCTTGAATATCACGCCAAGCCGCGGCCTGGCAAGCTAAGTGTAGAAATCAGTAAGCCCACAAAAACAGCCCGCGATCTTTCACTGGCATACAGTCCCGGAGTTGCCGAGCCGGTCCGCGAGATCGCCCGTGACCCCGAAAACGCTTACAAATACACCATGAAAGGCAACCTGGTGGCGGTTATTTCTGACGGCTCCGCGATTTTGGGCCTGGGTAATCTTGGCCCACTGGCCAGCAAGCCAGTGATGGAGGGCAAAGGCGTTCTTTTTAAGCGCTTTGCCGGTATTGACGTATTTGATATTGAGGTTAATTCTGAAAGCCCTCAGGCTTTTATTGAAACCGTTGAACGCATTGCCGATACGTTTGGTGGCATCAACCTCGAAGATATCAAGGCGCCTGAGTGTTTTGAAATCGAACGGGCGCTGATTGAAAAGTGCAGCATACCGGTGTTCCACGACGATCAGCACGGTACTGCCATTGTAACCGTCGCCGGCATGCTAAACGCGTTGGAATTGCAGGGTAAAAAAATTGAAGAAGCCACCCTTGTGTGCCTGGGGGCTGGCGCTGCCGCCATTGCCTGCATGAAGCTGCTGATCAGTTGTGGCATGCGTTCTGAGAATATTTACATGGTGGACCGCAAGGGTGTAATTCATTCTGGCCGCGACGATTTGAACCAGTACAAGGCGATGTTTGCCAACGATACTGATAAACGTACTCTGAACGACGCCATCGACGGTGCTGATGTGTTCGTGGGCTTGTCTGGCCCGGACTTGTTGAGCGCTGAGCAGCTTAAGAAAATGGCACCTAACCCGGTTGTATTCGCCTGTTCAAATCCGGACCCGGAAATTGACCCAGCGATTGCTAACGCAGTGCGTGATGACCTGATCATAGCCACAGGCCGTTCAGATTATCCCAACCAAGTGAACAACGTGCTTGGCTTTCCCTTCATTTTCCGTGGCGCTCTGGATGTTCGTGCCACCGTGATTAACGAAGAGATGAAGATTGCTGCGGTAAACGCGATCCGCGAACTGGCCAAAGAGCCGGTGCCTCAGGAAATCTGCGAAGCCTATGGCGCTGACAGCTTCGAATTCGGCAGGAATTACATTATTCCGAAGCCGATGGACGTGCGTCTGCTGGAAGTGGTTCCAGCGGCTGTTGCCCGTGCCGCGGTTGACACCGGTGTAGCTCGTAACCCGTATCCGGCGCATTACCCGCTTAAATCTTTGGACGATATTATTTAATCGACCGGGCGTTAAGCGAGTAAAAAACCGGCGGCGCTTGTTAAATCTAGGCGCCGCCGGTTTTTTTATGGGCGCTCGGTTTTACTGAGGGCAACCACGATGCTAAGACCTGCGGCGACCCGTTGCTCAGAACAGCTGACGCGAAATGTCGTCGGTATCGCCCGTTCCCAAACCGCCACGGTCTTCTGCGCTGATGACATCGGGTTCGTCTTCTTCACGGAACAGTTCGAATACGCCTTCTTCGCCGGGGCGAGCGCGTTTGCCGGTGTCTGCATTAATGCGCACATTGACAATGCCATTGGGGCGCGGCATCTGCGCAGAAAGTGTTTGGTCCAGAGCGACCTTCATGTAGTCGATCCAGATGGGTAGGGCGGTGCTGGCGCCGAATTCGTTTCGGCCCAAGGGCGCTGGCTGGTCAAAGCCGACCCAGGCAATAACCGCCTGCTGATAGTTGAAGCCGGCAAACCAAGTGTCTATCTGATCGTTGGTGGTGCCGGTTTTGCCGGCAAGATCGTTTCGGTTCAGGGCGCTGGCGCGGCGGCCGGTGCCCAGTTTTATGACATCGCGCATCATGGAGTGCAAAATGTACACTGAGCGCTCGTCGGCCAGTCTTGGCATCCGTCGGGCCGGCGCCTGAACGGCGCTTGCCAAAGGCTTGTCGCTCAATTCGGTCACAATGAAATCGTTTTTTTCGTCACCGCGGTTGTCCGTGCTCTGCAAATCAGTTTCTTCAATTGCCCCGGTGTTACCGCAGTTGCTGTCACAAAGAATCACGTCAGGTGCTTTGTAGACGGTCGTGCCGCGCGCGTCTTCAATTCGGCGAATCAGGAAAGGCTCTACGTCATAGCCACCGTTGGCAATCACGGCCATGCCCCGCGCCAGTTCCATCGGCGAAAGCAAGCCACTGCCCAGTGCCAGCGATAAATTAGCGGGCATGTTTGCGGTGGGCACTTTTAGCTGTTCGAGGTAATCCAGCGTTGGCTGAATGCCAAGGTCGCGCAGCAAACGGACAGACACCAGATTGCGTGAGCGGTAGAGGGCTTCGCGTAGGCGTGTGGGGCCGTAAAATTGGCCGGATGAATTTTGCGGGCGCCAGGCGATTTCTTGGCCTTTCTCTTCCAGCACGATGGGCGAGTCGTTAATCAGCGTCGCTGGGGTAAATCCAGATTCCAGAGCGTTCAGGTAAAGAAACGGTTTAAACGTGGAGCCGGGCTGACGCTTAGCCTGAATGGCTCGGTTGTATTTGCTTTGCTCAAAGCTATAGCCGCCGCTCAGCGCTTCAATGGCACCGGTTTTTGCGGTTAAGGCTATCAGCGCACCTTCGACTAGCGGCACCTGGTGCAGCGCCACCTTGTGCACGACGCCAGTGATAGGTTGTTTTTGGCCGTCGTCGGTGGGTTGGGGCGCTGCATCATTCAGCGCTTTCACATAGACCACATCGCCGGGGCTGAGCACGTCTGACGGCTTTTTTGGCGTCGGGCCGGTCAGGTTTTCGGTGCGGTAACGTTGGGCCCACGTCACGGTGTCTAGCGCCATGGTTACGGGGCCAAGAACGCGGGCGAACAGCTCGGCTGTGCCGTTATCATCGTCGGTTTTTAGCACCACGGCAGGAATCAGCGGCCCGGTTCTCGGGTAAGAGCGCAGAGCTGTGACAAGCTCGTTGGCAGCCAACGATTCAGTATCAATGGTCCCCACCGCACCGCGAAACCCGTGACGGCGATCATAGGCTTCCAGTCCCTGGCGCAGGGCGTCAGTGGCGGCTTGCTGTTTTACGCTGTCTACGGTCAGGGTCACCGAGTAGCCATCGGTGTAGGCGTTATCGCCAAAGCGCCGAATCATGTCAGAGCGGGCCATTTCGGCGACGTAATCAGCGTCCACTTCGGTTTCGGTGGTGTTATAGGTAGCTGTTAAATCGGCATTAATAGCTTGTTCGTAGTCGTCCTGAGAAATCATCTCAAGCTCTTTCATGCGCCCCAATATCCAGTTTCGCCGTGCTAGGGCGCGGCTTGGATTGGCCAGGGGATTAAACGCTGACGGCGCTTTTGGCAGGCCGGCGAGCATGGCCATCTGGGCTAGCGTTAATTTGCTCATGGGTTTGTCGTAGTAAACCTGGCTGGCGGCGGCAATACCGTAGGCGCGGTTGCCCAAATAGATCTTGTTGAGGTACAGCTCAAGTATTGTGTTTTTGTTCAACTCACGTTCAATTTGCAGGGCCAGCAAAATCTCTTTGAATTTACGAATGAACGTGCGATCCCGCGACAAAAAGTAGTTTTTTGCTACCTGCATGGTGATGGTGCTGCCTCCGGACTGTATTTGGCCGGTAGACGCCAGTTCCAGCGCGGCCCGAGCCAAACCTTTTATGTCCACGCCGAAGTGCTCATAAAAACGGGCGTCTTCTGCAGCGAGAAATGCTTGCAGCTGGCGCTCGGGAACTTGTTCAATTGTGACGGGTGTCCTTCTCTTTTCACCAAATTCTGCTATCAGTTTGCCGTCCTGACTGAAGATCCGCAGCGGTGTTTGTAGTTTTATATCAAATAACTGCTCCGCGGCGGGCAGGGCAGGCCGAAGATACAAATAAAAGCCGGAACCAAGGACAAGGGTGGTACCCAACCCGGTTAGAAAAAGCCAGATGAAAAGGCGAGATGTACGCATCAAATAGGACATTTTTTTCTGACAACAGTTGGATATAGGTCTATGATTTGAACCATTGTACTAGGAAAAGAGGTTACTTCTCTGATACAAAAGCTCTGCGTTAAGAAAAATAGAGATTGTAATCGGAAAGCAGAAAAATTTCTCTTAAATAAAAAATATACAAAGTACATAGCCGGCTGCAATTAACCAGTTATAGGGTGAGCGCGTGTTTGGATCTTTCGGGAAGAAATCCAGTGCTGTGTTGGGCTTGGACATAAGTTCAAGCTCGGTCAAGCTTCTGGAATTGTCAAAACATGGCGACCGCTTTCGGGTTGAAAGTTACGCCGTCGTACCCCTACCCGCCCACGCTGTGGTGGAAAATAACATCACGGATGTTGAAGCCGTAGGCGATGTGATCAAGCGCGTGGTGTCCAAATCCCGCTCCGGCATCAAGCAAGCAGCCGTTGCCGTATCCGGCTCCGCGGTGATCACCAAGGAGATCCAGATGGACGGTGGCATCAATGAATTCGAAATGGAAGACCAGATCGCCCTGGAGGCAGACCAATACATTCCTTATTCGCTGGACGAAGTCGCGATTGATTTCGAAGTGCAAGGTCCTTCTAAAATCAATCCGGATAAAGTGGACGTACTGATTGCTGCTTGCCGCAAAGAGAACGTCGATGTGCGCAAAGACGCACTGAATATTGCCGGCCTGACCACCAAGGTGGTTGACGTAGAGGCCTATGCCCTCGAACGCGCCTATCAATTGATTGAATCGCAGTTGAACGCCCACGGTGACGATCTGGTTGTGGCGATCATGGATGTGGGTGTCACCATGGCCACGCTGAGCGTGATTGCCAAAGGCAAAACGGTGTATACCCGCGAACAGGTGTTCGGTGGCAAACAGCTAACCGAAGAAATCCAGCGCCGCTATGGTTTGTTGCTTGAGGAAGCTGGCCTGGCCAAAAAGCAGGGCGGTTTGCCCGATGATTATGAAGCCGAAGTGCTGAACCCGTTCCGCGAGGCCGTAGTACAGCAGGTTGCTCGGGCGATGCAGTTCTTTTTTGGCGCCAGCCAGTACAATTCGGTGGATTATGTGGTTTTAGCCGGCGGCACCTCGGCCATACCCGGGCTTGTTAACATGGTGGAGGAAAAAACAGGTACGCCCACGCTGGTGGCCAATCCGTTCGCGGACATGTCTATTAGCTCGCGGGTCAATGCGTCGGCGTTGAGTAACGATGCTCCCTCGCTGCTGATTGCGTGTGGTCTTGCAATGAGGAGCTTTGACTGATGGCAAGAATCAATCTTCGGCCCTGGCGTGAAGAGCTGCGCGCAGAAAAACAGAAACAATTTGTGGCGATGCTGCTGAGCGCTGCCATTATCGCAAGCGGTTCGGCGTTTTTGTGGAAAAACAACGTAGGCAGCCGCATCGCCTATCAACAATCCCGCAATGCCTATATTCAGACAGCAACCAGCAAGCTTGACGAGCAGATCAAAGAAATCGAAAGTCTGAAACGTAACCGCAACCAGCTTTTGGCGCGAATGAAGGTCATTCAGGACTTGCAGGGCAAGCGCCCGGTTATTGTACGGGTATTCGACGAGCTGGTGCGTACCGTGCCCGATGGCCTGTATTTCAGCGATTTGAAAAAGGTCGATGACCGTCTGGACCTGGTGGGTATGGCAGAGTCTAACAGCCGGATTTCATCGCTGATGCGGCAGTTTGAAGACTCTGATTGGTTTACCAACCCCAATTTGTCCAACGTGTCGACCGCTGATGCCCGCCGTGCAGGTTACAGTCAGTTCAAATTGTCCGTCAGTCAGCAAGCCCTAGGTATTGAAGGGGAGGAGGCACTATGAGCCTTACGGACTCGCTGAAAAGCCTGAATGAATTTGATATCAATGATTTGGACATAAATAATGCCGGTATCTGGCCGGCACCGGTCAAAGCCATCGTGCTACTGCTGGTGTTTGGCTTGATTATGGGTGTCGGCTACGGCTTCTTTATAAAAGACCAGTTTGCGCAACTGGACCGGGTAGACAGTATAGAGCTGGAACTGCGCAAGAGTTATGAGAGTAAGGCCTACCAAGTGGCTAATCTCAGCGTGTTCAAAGCGCAAATGGTAGAAATGGAAGAAACCTTCGGTGCACTGGTGCGTCAGTTGCCAAGTGAGACCGAAGTGCCGGGTCTTTTAGAAGACATTACCAATACTGCGCTGGGCAGTGGTCTGGCTCTGCAGGAGGTAAAGCTGCAGCCGGAGCAGAAACGGGACTTCTACTCCGAACTGCCTATCAATATTCGGGTGTCGGGCTCCTATCATGAACTGGCAGCGTTTGTTAGCAGCGTGGCGAGCCTGCCGCGGATCGTAACATTGCATGATTTGACCATTAAACCCACCGGAGCGGACAACGATCAGCTGAACATGCAGGTTGTTGCCCGTACCTATCGCTACCGGGCCGGAGAATGAGCATGACGGTAAACCCTGCCGGAAAAGCCTGTTTGGGCCTGTGCCTGGCATTATCGCTAACAGCCTGCTCGCAAAGCAGCGGTTTTTCCGATCTCGACGTGTTTATGGAAGAAGCTCGGGCAAAACCTGGGGGGTTTGTCGAACCCTTGCCAGAGTTCAACGCTTACGAGGCGTTTAGCTATTCGGCGTCAGACCAGCGCTCGCCGTTCGAGCCGCCCATCGACGTGCAGCTGACGATGATCAGTAAGCAGGAACAGCGAGCGATGAGTGACATAAAGCCGGATATAGATCGGCCGCGAGAAGTGCTGGAGAACTTCGACCTGGAAGACCTAAATATGGTGGGTACCCTGCGCAACAGTGCAGGCACTCTGTTTGCATTGTTAGAAAACATCGGTGGTGGCATTCACCGTATCAACAGCGGCAATTTCATCGGTAAAAACTACGGGCGAATTGTGGGTGTGGGTGAGGCCCGCGTCGAACTGTTGGAGATTGTGCCCGACGGCCGTGGCGGATGGGTAGAACGCCCGCGCCGACTGTCGCTGGACGAAGGTGATAGCGATGGAGCAGCACCATAATGAACAATAGCAACATAAATGCACAAAAATGCACAAAAATGCTTGAAATCGAGGTTAGCGATGTTCAAAAAACTCAACGTAATTATCTGCGCGGTGACCGTTGGGTTGTTGTCCAGCTTGGCCAGCGCCGCCACCTTGCAGGACGTGTCGTTTTCCTCTTTACCTGGGGAGCGGCTGGAAGTGACCCTGCAGTTTGACGCCCCACCGCCTGAACCCACGAGCTACACCATTGAGCGCCCGGCTCGTATTGCGGTAGACCTGAAAGACACCACCAGTGCCCTGAGTGCTCGCAGCTTGTCGTTGGGCAGCGGGAATGCGCAAAGCATGACCGTTATTGAAACCAGCGATCGAACTCGCCTTATTTTTAATTTGATTGAGCTGGTTCCTTACACCACTCAGCGCAATAATAACGCGTTGGTAATGATTATTGGCGGTGATTCCGCAGATGCAGTCAATGACGTTGCGGTATCTGACGGTGCCGGCTCGGCTGCTTCGTCAGTGGACGCGGCGCCGGCATTGGTAAACGTCGACTTCCGTCGCGGTGCACAAGGTGATGGCCGCGTGGTTGTGCGCCTGGCCAGTGCGACGACTCAGGTTGACCTGAGCGAGCTGGGCGGGAAAATCCGACTGACCATGCCGGGATTGACTGTGCCTGAGCGTCTGCGCCGTCGTTTAGACGTGACAGATTTTGCTACCCCGGTGCAGCGGATTGACACCTTTATTGAGGGTGGCAGTGCGGTTATAGAAATTCGTCCAGAAGGCGACTATGACTACATCGCGTACCAGTCTGGCAACGAATTTACTGTGAGCGTTGAACGACTCAGCGAAGAAGAGGCAGTCACCCGCCGTGAAGAGAAGTTTCCATATTCCGGCGACAAGCTCTCGCTAAACTTCCAAGACATTGAGGTTCGCTCCGTTCTTCAGCTAATCGCCGACTTTACCGGTTTGAATCTGGTGGCCAGTGATACCGTGGGCGGCAGCATCACGCTGCGCTTGCAGAATGTGCCTTGGGACCAGGCGCTGGATCTGATTCTGAAAACCAAAGGCTTGGACAAGCGCCAGATTGGCAACGTATTGCTGGTAGCGCCCGCCGATGAAATCGCCGCCCGTGAGCGGCTGGAATTGGAAACAACCAAACAGATCGCCGAGCTTGCCCCGGTGCGTCTGGACATCATTCAGGTCAATTACGCAAAAGCGGCCGAAGTAGTAGCGCTGGTGCAGGCCGATCAGGAGCTGATTTCCAGCCGCGGTTTCATTTCTTCAGACGACCGAACAAACACCATCAGCGTGCGTGAAACCACTGAAAAATTGAACGAGATCCGTCGCCTGGTGTCCACTTGGGACGTACCGGTACGTCAAGTATCTATTGAGGCGCGGATTGTGCGTGCGCAAACCAGCGTGGCTGAGAGCTTGGGCGTTCGCTGGGGCGGTGCCTCTTTCGGTGATAATGGTAATAACTCGACGGTTGTAGGTGGCTCTCTTGAAACGGTCGGTAGCGTGATGGGCGCCGGTGCTGCAAATTCAACCTCGGTAACCTTTCCGGGTGCTTTGGCGGTGGATCTGGGTGTGTCTGGCGATGGCGCCTCATCGTTTGCCGTTGGTTTTAGCGGCGGCGATTTCCTGGTAGACCTTGAGTTGTCTGCGTTGGAAAGTGATGGCAAAGCGGAAATCGTGTCCCAGCCCAGAGTTGTGACCGCAGACCGCCAGACGGCGTCGATTAAATCGGGTCAGGAAATTCCGTATCAGGAAGCCAGCAGCAGCGGCGCCACCAGCACTTCATTTAAAGAAGCGGTGTTGTCATTGGAGGTAACACCGCAGATTACACCGGACGATAAAATCATCATGGACCTTGAGGTGACTCAGGACTCTCGTGGCGAAGAAACCTCCAGCGGCCCGGCCATAAACACCAACTCGGTGACAACTCAGGTGCTGGTCGCCAACGGTGAAACCATTGTTTTGGGCGGTATTTTCGAATCGACCAATACCGAAACCACCACCAAAACACCGTTTCTAGGCGATGTTCCTTATTTGGGCAGATTGTTTAAGCGCACACAGACGACCGAGCTGCGCAGCGAGCTGTTGATTTTTATTACTCCGAAAATCATCAAAAACGACTTGGTTCGTTAAGTTATCCGCAGCAAAAAAACCGCCGCCTAAAAACGGCGGTTTTTTTGTGCGTGCGAAACCTGCGGCAGAATCGGACATTCATTATAGAATGACGGCCCCTATGCTATTCTGATCGGCTTGAACCTTATTGAGCGGACGTTATGTTGTTGCCCAAGCGAGTTATTCTGGTGGGTCCCATGGGGGCCGGCAAAAGTACCATCGGCCGTATGTTAGCGCGTGAGCTGGACTACCGCTTTTTGGACACCGACCGAATTATTGAACAGCGCTGCGGTGCCAATATTCCTTGGATTTTTGATGTAGAGGGTGAAGACGGGTTCCGCCAGCGCGAAACCGCCATGCTGAGTGAGCTGTCTACCGAGGTTGGTATCATTCTGGCGACCGGTGGAGGCGCGGTTGTGCGCGACGTGAATCACGAACTGCTGCGTCGTAATTCGGTGGTTGTTTACTTGCGCACATCGGTCGAGCATCAGGTAGAACGCACTCGTAAGGACCGAAACCGCCCGCTGTTGCAAACAGCGGATCCGGAAGCGGTTCTGCGTCACTTATTCGCGATTCGTGACCCTATTTACACCGAGCTGGCGACCATCACCATGTACACAGATCGTAAAAGCCCGCGATTGGTAGTGCGCCAACTGGTTAATCTGCTGAACCCAAAAACACCCCGTCACATACGCCAGATTCGAAAGGAGGGTCGTCGTCATGCCTAAATTGCTCCGTGAACTTGTGGTAGACCTGGGCCAACGAAGCTATCCGATACTGATTGGTGAGCAGCTGTTGGGGCACCATGACTTAACGCCTTACGTAGGCGGTTACCAAGTGATGATTGTGTCTAACGATACCGTGGCCCCACTCTATCTGGAGCAGGCAAAAGCCTGTTTTGCAGGCAAGCAGGTGGACTCGGTGATTTTGCCGGACGGCGAACAACACAAAGACTGGCAAACCCTGAATCTGATTTTTGATGCGCTGCTGCTGCACAGGCACAATCGCACGACCACTCTGGTAGCCCTGGGCGGAGGCGTAGTAGGTGACATGACCGGGTTTGCGGCGGCGAGCTACCAGCGCGGCGTAGCGTTTATCCAGATTCCAACAACGCTGCTGTCACAGGTGGATTCCTCTGTGGGTGGCAAAACCGGCATCAATCACCCCCTGGGTAAAAACATGATAGGGGCTTTTCATCAGCCCCAAGCCGTGCTGATCGATACCGGTACTCTGGTGACGCTGCCAGACCGGGAAGTTTGTGCCGGAATGGCGGAAGTCATCAAGTACGGTCTGGTTCGCGATCTGCCTTTTCTGCATTGGCTGGACCAGAATCTTGGGTCTTTGCTTGAAAAGGATCCACTGCAAGTCGCAGAGGCCATCCATCGTTCCTGTGCCTGCAAAGCGGAAGTGGTGGCTATTGATGAACGCGAGGGGGGGTTAAGAGCAATACTCAATCTTGGCCACACCTTCGGTCACGCGATCGAGACGTTCGCCGGCTACGGCAATTGGTTACACGGAGAAGCCGTTGGCACTGGCATGCTGATGGCAGCGGATCTTTCCGCCCGCGAAGGTTTTATCAGTGCTGCCGAATATCAGCAGATTTACAGCCTGATCAGCCGTGCTGGACTGCCGCCGCTGGCGCCTGCAGCTATGCACCCGGACGACTTTATAGAGCGGATGGCGGTGGATAAAAAGAATGTAGATGGGCAGCTCAGGCTGGTTCTATTGCAGGCGGTGGGCGACGCGGTTGTGACCGCCAAAACGGCGCGTAAAAACCTTGAAGCAACCCTAAACGTTTTTTGCCAGCGTTGAATTCAGAGCCCGAGACGATATCGCCATGGCCAATGACGACAATCTGAGCAGTCAGGAAGCCGGGGGTCTTTTTCCCCGCCTGCAGGAGCGTTTTGGTCTGCGGGCAGATCCTTCGGCGATGGAAGCTCCGTTTTTTGCCGGCGCGCAGCGCCAATCTGCGCTTGAATCCTTGCGTCAGATGAGTGGTTTCGGCGATATGGCGGTGTTGATTAGCGCCCCATCCGGGTTAGGCAAAACCCGCCTGTTGGCATAACTTGTGCGCAGTGAATCGTCGCGACTGGAGTTCCATCGCCTGGGTAGTGCAGCGTTGGGAAGCCCTCAGGCACTGGTGCGGGATTTGTCTATAGTGGCGCGCGGCCTGGATTTGGAAGCCGGCCCCAAGGCTGCCCTGTTGCAGTTTTTCAAATGGTCTGAGCAGCGCGCCGGCAAAGGCCGGCGCATGGTACTTCTGACCGATAACGCCGAGCAGGCGCCAGCAGAGGTGTTGACTTTTTTGCTGAACGGCTTTTTGAGCGCCAATCGCAGCCTGGCAGCTTTGCCAGTGTTCGCCGGTGCGGAAACGCTGCCTGGCATGATGGAGCTTGCGCAGCAGGCTTCGGCGACCGTGCACCAGATTACACTGGCGCCTTTAAGCCGAGACGAACTGGCGGAATATCTGCATCCTAGGGTGAAGCTTGCTGGCGGTAACGTCGGTGAGCTGTTAAGCCCAGATCGATTAAAGCAAATTTATACCCGAAGTCTGGGTAACTTTTGCGCGATTCAACGTATAACCCCTTCTGTATGGCTAAACATGACAGGACGGGCTGCCTCACGGCACCGTGCCAGAATGCCTTGGCGTACTCTGGGATGGCCATCATCGGCGTTGGTTTTGCTGGCGGCTTCTTGGTGGTTTGTTTCTTACCAGTACAACACAGCGATAGGCGAAGAAGACGCCAGCGCCCAGGCGCAAACACAAGAGCGCGTGCGCAAGAGCATAACTGTCGGTCCGGACGTTGCACCAGACCAAGGCGAAGCCGCGCAGTCAGCGCCGTCAAAGGGCTCAGACGCACCAGGGCCGACCATTGCAATGGAGGATGCGGGGTCCAAATCAGAGCGAAGGCCGGCGATACAGCCCAAACTCGCAACGGCGGTTGAGCCCGAGCTGGAAGCGGTGTCTAAAGCCCAACCTTCGTCGCGAGTCACAGTGGAGGCAGTGCTTGCTCAAACTGCCTTTACGCCGGCCAGGCCAGATCGCTTCGTGCCACTGCTGCAACGCAGCAGCAGTGGCGGCTGGACCCTTCAGCTTGTGGCTGGCAATCTGGAGCAGACTGCCTTGAATATTTTGCGTCGCTATTCACAGGTGGACGCGATGGTGTATACCCGCGGTGAACGTGACGGTAAGCCGTGGTTCACGGTGTTACAAGGCACGTACCCCAGTAAGGATGCCGCCCAGCAAGCAGCGCAAACTCTTCCTGTTGGTCTGGTGTCGGGCAAGCCTTGGGTGCGTGAGAATTCGAATCTGTCACCCTGAACGTTCAAAACTGACTCGTTTTAGTGCATTAATAAAACCTTGGGAATTTTATTGACCTGTGATGGTGCATAACGCTGAAAATTTCAAATTGTCGATTGAGCAGCGAATTCCCGTCTGCATACACTAGTGTACCTATGGTAAAACTGTCATAGAGCCGTTTGTGTGATTTTTACTGGCTCGTTGATAATAAAGTCTTTTAGAGAGAGATTGTGCTTATGACAACTGGTTTGTACCAACTCGGTGAATTCAAAGATAATTGTGGCTTTGGCCTGATCGCTCACACCAAGGGCGAAGTCAGCCATCAATTGCTACAAACCGCCATTGAGTCGCTAACGTGTATGACTCACCGTGGTGGCATTGCCGCCGATGGTAAAACCGGCGATGGTTGCGGGCTGTTGTTGCAAAGCCCAGACAGTTTTCTCCGTAAGGTTGCCCGCGCCCAGTTTGGCAAAGAGCCTGGCGCCCTGTTCGCTGTGGGCCAGGTTTTTCTGAGCTCCGAAGAAGGCCCGGCGGCGGCCGCGAAGGCGGCTCTGGAAAAGCGCTTGTGTGAACAGGGGCTGGAGGTGATGGGGTGGCGCGAGGTGCCGGTTGACACATCTTGCCTGGGACCCATGGCGTTGGATTGTATGCCACGCATTGAGCAAGTGTTTGTATTGCCTGCGGGCAAACCAGAAAGTGATTTTGCTATCAGTTTGTTTGTCGGCCGCCGTTTTGCCGAGCGTGATCTGGCTGACGACAGCGAATTCTATATTTGCAGCCTGTCGCATCGCACGCTGGCTTACAAAGGTTTGATGATGCCTGCAGACTTGGCGAATTTCTATCGCGATCTGGACGACCCCGATCTGCAAACCGCTATCTGTGTGTTTCACCAGCGTTTTTCAACCAACACAATGCCGCGCTGGCCGCTGGCGCAGCCATTTCGTTATCTTGCCCACAACGGCGAGATTAACACCATTGATGGCAACCGTAATTGGGCGATTGCCCGTGCTGCCAAATTCAGCTCGCCGAACCTGCCGGACCTGAAAACGTTGCAACCTCTGGTTAACCTGACCGGCTCCGACTCTTCTAGCATGGACAATATGCTGGAATTGCTGCTGGTAGGCGGTGTCGATCTGTTCCGCGCTGCGCGGATGATGGTGCCGCCGGCATGGCAAAACGTAGACACCATGGACGCAGACCTGCGCGCCTTTTACGAATACAACTCCATGCACATGGAGCCCTGGGATGGCCCGGCCGGCTTGGTGTTGACCGACGGCCGCTATGCCTTATGCATGCTTGACCGCAACGGTTTGCGCCCGGCGCGTTGGGTACACACTAAAAACGATTTTCTCACCGTCGCCTCGGAGATTGGAACCTACGGTTACAAGCCGGATGACGTGGTAGCCAAGGGTCGCGTTGGCCCCGGGCAGATGCTGGCCATTGATACAGAAACCGGCGAGATTCTGCACACCCGCGATATCGACCAACGTCTGAAAACCGCCCAGCCGTACAAACGCTGGCTGCGCGAGAACGCTCTGCGGGTAGAGTCCACGCTGCATCAACACGCCCCGGATTTTGAACTGTTAGGCGTCGATGAGCTGTTGGTTCACCAAAAGATGTTCAACGTGTCGTTTGAAGAACGCGACCAGGTACTGCGCCCTCTGGGCGAGAGCGGTCAGGAAGCAACAGGCTCCATGGGTGATGACACGCCAATGGCGGTGTTGTCCAGCAAAGTGCGTCACTTGGGGGACTATTTCCGCCAAAAGTTTGCTCAGGTCACTAACCCGCCTATTGATCCGTTGCGCGAAGCCATCGTGATGTCGCTGGAAACTTGCTTGGGCGCTGAGCGCAATGTATTCGAAGAAGCGGCCGAGCACGCCGATCGCGTGATCCTAACAACACCGGTTTTGTCACCGGCAAAATTCCAGCGCATGTTGGCGAGTGAGCGCCCCGGTTTTGCAGTAGCAACAATTTCATTGAGCTATGCCCCGGAAGAAGGTCTTCAGCAGGCAATTAGGCGCGTGTGCGCCACTGCAGAACAGGCGGTTCGCGATGGCAAATCGCAAATTCTTTTACGCGACAGTGGTTTGCAGCAAGGCCACCTACCCGTAAACGCGCTCATGGCTACCGGCGCTGTGCATCATCATCTTGTTGCCCAGGGCTTACGCTGCGACTCCAACATCGTGGTCGAAACCGGCTGGGCGCGAGATCCTCACCACTTTGCGGTGCTGTTCGGTTTTGGCGCCACGGCGATTTATCCATATCTGGCCTATCAGGTGCTTAATGACCTGATTCGCACCGGCGAAATGCTGGTGGACCCTATCGACGCCAAGAATAACTACCGCAAAGGTATCAACAAGGGCCTGCTAAAAATCCTGTCCAAAATGGGCATTTCTACCATTGCCTCCTATCGTGGAGCCCAGCTGTTTGAGGCCATCGGTCTGGCCGATGAAGTGGCCGATCTGTGCTTCAAGGGCGTGCCCTGCCGGATTCAGGGCGCCGACTTCTACGACTTCCAGCACGACCAGGAGCAACTGGCCAAACTGGCGTGGAAGCCGCGCAAACCACTGTCGCCGGGTGGTATTTTGAAATACGTATACGGCCAGGAATACCACGCCTTTAACCCGGACATTGTGGCCAAACTGCAAGATGCCGTGACCAGCGGCGACTATCGCCAGTATCAGGAGTACGCCGGGTTGGTCAATCATCGACCGGTGGCTACCCTGCGAGACCTGCTCGGGTTCCGTGAAGGCATCCAGCCGGTAGACTTGGCCAACGTTGAGCCGATAGAGCAAATTTTCACCCGCTTTGACTCAGCGGGAATGTCCCTGGGTGCAATGTCGCCAGAGGCCCATGAAGCCCTGGCGGTGGCCATGAACACCTTGGGTGGACGCTCCAACTCCGGCGAGGGCGGCGAAGATCCGGCCCGCTATGGCAATGAAAAACGTTCAAAAATAAAACAGGTAGCCTCAGGCCGTTTTGGCGTTACCGCTGAATATTTGCGCAGTGCTGATGTCATGCAGATCAAAATCGCTCAGGGTGCCAAGCCGGGTGAGGGTGGACAACTGCCAGGCGGTAAAGTAAACGCTCTGATTGCTCGTTTGCGTTATTCGGTGCCGGGCGTAACGCTTATTTCGCCGCCACCACACCACGACATTTATTCTATCGAGGATCTGGCCCAGCTGATTTTTGACTTAAAGCAGGTTAACCCGCAAGCGTTAGTATCGGTGAAGCTGGTGTCTGAACCTGGTGTAGGCACCATCGCAGCGGGCGTTGTTAAAGCTTATGCGGATCTGATTACGGTGTCGGGTTACGACGGTGGCACGGCGGCAAGCCCACTGACGTCAATCCGCTATGCCGGTTCGCCCTGGGAACTGGGGTTGGCGGAAACCCAGCAGGCCTTACGAGCCAACGATTTGCGTGGCAGAGTTCGACTGCAAACCGACGGTGGCATAAAAACCGGCCTGGATGTGGTGAAGGCCGCCATCCTGGGTGCCGAGAGTTTTGCGTTTGGCACCACGCCGATGGTGGCGCTGGGTTGTAAATACCTGCGAATCTGTCACCTGAACAACTGCGCCACCGGTGTCGCCACCCAGAATGAACATCTGCGTAGCGAACACTTCAAAGGTACGGTGGAAATGGCTATGAACTTCTTCCGCTTTGTGGCGGAAGAAACCCGTGAATGGATGGCGCGGCTGGGAGTGCGTTCCTTGCAGGAACTGGTAGGTCGCACAGACCTTCTGATGTGTCTGCCGGGTGACACCGAGCGTCAACGCAAACTGGACCTAGACCGCCTGCTGAACAACGATCAGATTCCAGCGGACAAACCACAAACCTGCCAGGTCCTACGCAACGAACCCTTTGATAAGGGCACACTTGCGGAGAAAATGCTCAGTGATGTTCGCAGCGCCATCGACAATAAGTGCGGTGGTGCCTGGAGCTACCGGGTAACGAACTGTGACCGCTCCATTGGCGCGCGACTGTCAGGCGAAATAGCCGCCCTGCACGGCAATCAGAGTATGGCAGACGCCCCCATTACCCTGGATTTGACCGGTACCGCCGGGCAGAGCTTCGGTGTGTGGAACGTCGCCGGCCTGAATCTGGTGTTAGAAGGCGACGCCAACGATTACGTCGGTAAAGGCATGACCGGCGGTAAGCTGGTGGTTTACCCTCCCGGTGGCAGTGTTTTTAAGGCTCGGGAAACCGCGATTATCGGCAACACTTGTTTGTACGGTGCCACCGGCGGCAATTTGTTCGCAGCAGGTACGGCCGGCGAACGCTTTGCCGTGCGCAATTCTGGCGCCCATGCGGTGGTAGAAGGCGCAGGTGACCATTGCTGTGAATACATGACGGGTGGTTTGGTGACGGTGTTGGGTGAAACCGGACACAACTTTGGTGCGGGTATGACCGGTGGTTTTGCGTATGTGCTAGATCAGGACAACACCTTTGTTGATAAGTACAACCATGAGCTTGTGGAGATACAGCGAATCTCCGGTGAAAATATGGAAGCCCATCGCAACCACCTGCGCAGCGTTGTTCGTGGACACATTGCAGAAACAGCCAGTGAGTGGGGCCAGCAGCTGCTGGCGAATTTCGACGATCACATTGGCCGGTTCTGGCTGGTGAAGCCCAAGGCCGCAAATTTGAGTAGCCTGCTGGCCAATACCCGGGCGCGCCCGGAATAAAGCCAGCAAGGGCACACCCGTCGACACTCAGCGGATACGCTCCGCGGCGAACCAGCGCGAACAGACGAATGTAGAGAGCTAATCATGAAAGAGCGACTGAATAACGACTTCCAGTTTGTAGAAGTGGGGCGAATAGACCCGGAAAAAGTCCCGGCCGGCAAGCGCAAAAAAGAATTTAAAGAGATTTACGCGCCTGTTACTCAGGATCAGGTAGCGTCCCAGTCTCACCGCTGCCTGGAATGTGGTAACCCATATTGTGAATGGAAGTGCCCGGTGCATAACCACATTCCCAACTGGCTGAAGCTGGTGGCTGAAGGCAACATCATGAAGGCCGTGGAGCTTTGCCATCAGACCAATTCGCTGCCTGAGGTGTGCGGGCGGGTGTGTCCGCAAGACCGTTTGTGTGAGGGTGACTGCACTTTGCATGACGGTTACGGTGCGGTCACTATCGGTTCGGTAGAAAAGTACATCACCGATACCGCATTTGCCTTGGGCTGGAAGCCGGATATGTCTAAGGTGGTGCGCACCGACAAACGCGTAGCGGTGATTGGGGCAGGGCCTGCGGGTCTTGCTTGCGCCGACGTACTGGTGCGTAGCGGTGTAGCGCCGGTGGTGTTTGACATTTATCCAGAAATTGGTGGACTGCTGACTTTTGGCATCCCCGAGTTCAAATTGGAAAAATCGGTAATGGAACGCCGTCGCAAAGTATTTGAAGAAATGGGCGTTGAGTTTTGCCTGTCCACCGAGGTGGGTAAACACATCCAGATGAGCGATTTGCTCAGTGATTTCGATGCGGTATTCATGGGCATGGGCACCTACACTTCCTTGCAAGGTGATTTCCCCGGCGAAGATCTGGCCGGCGTTCATAAAGCCCTGCCATTTTTGATTTCCAACGTGAATCGCCGTCTGGGTTTTGAAGTCAGTCCCGAGGACTTCATCGACATGCAGGGTAAGCGAGTGGTGGTGCTCGGTGGTGGAGACACCGCCATGGATTGCAATCGCACCTCCATTCGCCAGCAAGCCGCCAGCGTAACCTGTGCTTACCGTCGCGACGAAGCCAATATGCCCGGCTCACGGCGGGAAGTGTCGAACGCCCGCGAAGAAGGCGTAAACTTCATGTTTAATCGCCAGCCGGTGGCTATTGTTGGTGACGGCCAGGTAGAAGGTGTGAAAGTGGTGTCTACCGAGCTCGGCGAGCCTGACAAAAAAGGTCGCCGCCGGCCGGAAGTGATTCCGGGCACTGAGGAAATTATTCCTGCAGACGCGGTGCTGATGGCCTTTGGCTTTCGCCCCAGCCCGGCAGAATGGTTCGGCCAACACCAGGTTAGCACCAGCGATTCCGGCTTGGTAACGGCGCCGGAGCAGGCAGATTTTGCCTTCCAGACCAGCAACCCCAAGGTGTTTGCCGGCGGCGACATGGTGCGCGGCTCCGACTTGGTGGTAACGGCTATATGGGAAGGTCGCCAAGCCGCCGAAGGCATTTTGGATTATCTGGACGTCTGAAGCCGGCGTTGATATGAATCGAGGGGCGGCCTGTCAAAACAGGTCGCCCTTTTTTATTGATACAAACGGGGTATCATCGTTCGATCAATGTTGTGACCCTTGAATAACTGAGAACGCTGGATATTTCTATGACTGAACTGAAAAACGACCGTTTCCTTCGCGCCCTGACGGGTCAGCCCGTAGACCGCACGCCAGTCTGGATGATGCGCCAGGCCGGTCGCTATCTTCCGGAGTATCGCGCTACCCGTGCCAAGGCCGGTGATTTTCTCAGTTTGTGCAAAAACACGCCGCTGGCCTGTGAAGTGACTCTGCAGCCGTTAGAGCGTTTCCCGCTGGACGCCGCCATCCTGTTTTCTGACATTCTGACCATTCCTGACGCGCTGGGTTTGGGCCTGTATTTTGAAACGGGTGAAGGCCCGAAGTTCAAACACACCATCCGTTCCGCCGCCGATGTAGACGCGCTGCCAAAGATCAACGCTGAGGTCGACCTGGATTACGTAATGAACGCGGTGTCGACGGTTCGCAGTGCGTTGAACGGACGGGTGCCGCTGATTGGTTTCTCCGGCAGCCCTTGGACCTTGGCCACCTATATGGTGGAAGGCGGCTCGTCGAAAGATTTCCGCGAAGCCAAAAAGCTGATGTACGGCCAGCCCGAAGTCATGCACAAGTTGCTGGACCGTTTGGCGGATGCGGTTACCGATTACCTGAACGGGCAGATTCGCGCCGGTGCCCAAGTGGTGCAGATTTTTGACACCTGGGGCGGCGTACTTAGTACCTGGGCTTATGAAGAGTTCTCCTTGAAGTATATGCGCAAAATCATCGCCGGTCTGAATCTGGAAAGTGAAGGCCGCAAGGTGCCGGTGATTGTGTTCACCAAGAATGGCGGCCAGTGGCTTGAATCGATTGCCGATTGCGGCGCGGACGCTGTGGGCCTGGATTGGACAACGGACATCGGCAGCGCTCGCGCTCGCGTTGGCGACAAGGTCGCGCTGCAGGGCAATATGGATCCGACCATGTTGTACGCGCCGCCCGCGCGCATTCGTGAAGAAGTGGGCGATATTTTGCGCCGCTTTGGCCATGGCACAGGCCACATTTTTAATTTGGGCCACGGCATTACGCCGGATGTAGACCCGGCACACGCCGGTGCGTTCATAGAAGCGGTGGTCGAGCTTAGCCCGCAATACCATCAAGATTAAGAACACCATCAAAACCAATGTCACCATCCAAACAAACAGTACCAGAGCTGGTTTATGGCCAAAGTGAAAACGGCGTTTGTCTGCACCGACTGTGGTGTCGACTACTTCAAATGGCAGGGCCAATGTACGGCCTGTAAGGAGTGGAACACTCTCAGTGAGGTGCGCGGTGTTTCGGCACCGGCCAGTAAAAGCGCCCGCGGTTCCCGCTTCGAAGGTTTTGCTGGCAGCCCGTCGGCGGTGCAGAGCCTGAACGATGTCAGTTTGGCGGAACAGGTTCGTCTGAGCACCGGCATGGCTGAATTCGACAGGGTTCTGGGCGGCGGTCTGGTAGAAGGTTCGGCGGTGTTGATGGGCGGGCACCCCGGTGCGGGTAAGAGCACCTTGCTGTTGCAGGCGGTGTGCAACTTGGCAAGCTCGGTGTCGGCGCTTTACGTAACCGGCGAAGAGTCTCTGCAACAGGTGGCCATGCGCGCCAAGCGGCTTGGCTTGCCCACCTCAGATTTGAAAATGCTGTCAGAGACCAGCGTTGAGAGCCTGTTACAGATTGTTGAAGTTGAAAAACCGCGAGTTCTGGTGATCGACAGTATTCAGGTGATGCACGTGGCCGATTCCGAATCGGCGCCCGGCAGCGTGTCACAGGTACGTGAAAGTGCGGCGTTTCTGACTCGCTTCGCAAAACAGACCGGCACTATTTTGCTATTGGTGGGGCACGTCACGAAAGACGGCAGCCTGGCCGGGCCGAAAGTGCTGGAGCATATGATTGATTGCTCCATTTTGCTGGAAGGCTCAAGCGATAGCCGCTATCGCACCTTGCGCGGTATTAAAAACCGCTTCGGTGCGGTGAACGAGCTGGGTGTGTTCGCCATGCTGGAGCAGGGCTTAAAAGAAGTGAAAAACCCCAGCGCTATTTTTTTGAATCGTGGCGAAGAAGCGGCGCCCGGCAGCGTGGTGATGGTGGTGTGGGAAGGCACCCGGCCCATGCTGGTGGAAATTCAGGCGCTGGTGGATACGGCTCAGGGTAGCTATCCCCGGCGAGTGGCCGTGGGGCTGGATCAAAACCGGTTGGCCATGTTGCTGGCGGTTTTGCATCGTCATGGTGGTATGCACGTGGCGGATCAGGATGTGTTCGTGAACGTGGTGGGCGGCGTGAAAGTCGCTGAAACCAGTGCCGACCTGGCACTTTTGGCGGCCGTTGTGTCGTCATTCCGCGACCGTGCACTACCGCAAGATTTGATGATTTTTGGCGAAGTAGGTCTGTCTGGCGAAATTCGTCCGGTGCCCAACGGCCAAGAGCGAATTAACGAGGCGGCCAAGCACGGCTTTACCCACGCCCTGGTGCCAAAAGGCAACGCCCCGCGTAAAGCCGTTAACGGCATGAAGGTGATTCCGGTGACAAAGCTGAGTGACGCGCTGACGGCTCTCGACGAACTTTAGTAAAATTTGCGCAGTCGTATGGGTGAAAGAGCAGGGCCAAAGACCGGTTGTTGCTTAAAAACGAAAGGCTTCTTTCAATAGGGCAGAGAGCCGCAGTTACGCTGCTAACCATGGGTGCTTTCGGTTTGTCTTGTGCCGGTCTATAGTCAGTAGACAGCCTGCCTTTAGGAGTTTTTTGTGACCCCCCCCCCGTTATCGAGCAACGCCGCTTTCATCGCATTGAGTTTGACGCCGTTTGCGAAGTGCACCGGCAAGAGCAGATCTGGCAGGCTCAGGTGCTGGATATTTCGCTGAAAGGCGTGCTTTTGCAACGCCCGCCGCAATGGGCTGTGGCAGTGGATGAGCTCTGTGAGATAACCGTATTTTTGAACGGTGCCGAGGCCGGTATCGTGATGGTGTTGGCGTTGCGCCACGCCGAAGATCAGCGTTTGGGATTTTTGGTGCGGTACATAGATATGGACAGCGCCACACATTTGCGCAGGTTGATGGAGCTGAATCTTGGGGATCTTGCTCTGCTGGAGCGGGAATTAGGGAGTCTGTTGACGCCCGTGGGCGAGCAGACTCCCAAAGCTGACTAGATCACGCGAGCTTTTTGTACTTTATCCGCTGCGGCACTGTGGCAGAGTCGCCTTTGCGTTTTTTGTGGTCTTCGTCGTAGTCGCTGAAGTTGCCTTCGTAAAAAATCACTTCACCGTCGTCTTCAAACGCCAAAATGTGAGTAGCTACGCGGTCTAGAAACCAGCGATCGTGAGAGATTACCAACGCTGAACCCGGAAAGTTCAACAGGGCTTCTTCCAGAGCACGCAAGGTTTCTACGTCCAGATCGTTAGTAGGTTCGTCCAGCAGCAGTACGTTGCCGCCTTCTTTTAACAGACTGGCCAGGTGCAGGCGATTGCGCTCGCCACCGGACAGGTCGCCCACCCGCTTTTGCTGATCGGAGCCTTTGAAGTTGAAACGGCCGGCATAGGCCCGCGACGGCGTTTCGTAGTTGCCTATCTTGATAGTGTCTTGGCCTTCGCTGAGCAGCTCCCAAACGGTTTTGCTGCCGTCCAGGTCGCGATTCTGGTCAACATAAGCCAGCTTGACGGTGTCGCCGACGGTAATGCTACCTGCATCGGGCTGGTCTTTGCCGACGATCATGCGGAACAGAGTCGATTTACCCGCGCCGTTACCGCCGATGATGCCTACGATGGCGCCCTGTGGCACGCGTAAAGACACGCTTTCATACAGCAGGCGATCGCCAAAAGCTTTGCTAATGCTGTTTACTTCAATCACTTGGTCACCTAAGCGGGGCCCGGGTGGAATGTACAATTCGTTGGTTTCATTGCGCTTCTGGAATTCTTGCGAGCTCATTTCCTCAAAGCGCGCCAAGCGGGCCTTGCTTTTGGACTGGCGGCCTTTGGCGTTACTGCGCACCCATTCTAGCTCGTGTTTTACAGCTTTTTGGTGCGAGGCTTCTTGCTTGGATTCCATCTCTAAGCGATTCTGTTTGTTTTCCAGCCATTGACTGTAGTTGCCTTCAAACGGGATGCCGTGGCCGCGATCCAGCTCCAGAATCCAGCCGGCAACGTTGTCCAGGAAATAACGGTCGTGAGTGATGGCCACAACGGTGCCTTCGTAGTCGTGCAAAAAGCGCTCCAGCCAGGCAACCGATTCGGCATCCAAATGGTTAGTGGGCTCGTCTAGCAGGAGCATGTCTGGGCCTGACAGCAACAGGCGGCACAGGGCAACGCGGCGGCGCTCACCACCGGAAAGGTTTTTTACCATCTGGTCCCAGGCCGGCAGGCGAAGGGCATCGGCGGCGACTTCCATTTTGCGTTCAATATCGTGGCCGTCGGTGGCCTGAATCACAGCTTCCAGTCTTTCCTGCTTTTTGGCCAAGGCGTCAAAGTCAGCATCCGGTTCGGCATAAGCGGCGTACACTTGGTTAAGTTCCGCCAAAGCGTTGTGAACGTCAGCGACGGCTTCGTCGACAATTTCCCTAACGGTCTTGCTGTCGTCCAGCTTTGGTTCCTGAGGCAGGTAGCCCACATTAATGCCGGGCTGAGGGCGGGCCTCGCCCGAATAATCCTGATCAATGCCGGCCATGATGCGCAGCAGAGTGGATTTACCCGACCCATTCAAGCCGAGCATGCCAATTTTGGCGCCCGGGAAAAAGCTCAGGGAGATGTTTTTAAGTATCTCGCGTTTGGGTGGAACCACTTTGCCAACGCGGTTCATTGTGTATACGTACTGGGCCATAAGAGTGGAATCCTCCGGGGTTTCAAATGTGAGGGCTAAGCTGCAGTAAGGTAGCGAAATGGGCCAGTTATAGCAATTGGAGCAGATTTCACTGCATCTGGGGATGAATTTGAAATCTGTCATCAAGCAGTAGGTTTTTTAGATACGCGCAGACGGAGGACGGATTTGAAATTCGTCCTCCGCTCCAGACCTGTCCCCAATTTGAGCGGTAAAAAATTATACGTTGGCCTGCGTCAACAGTTGCTGGCGGTTTAAGGGGTGATTTTACCTTTGGCAATGAGTTATGATACTGGGCTAAATTTTACGGTCAGTTAATCACACAGAGGCAGCGCATCCATGTTTAATTGTGATATGAAAATCGCCGGTTTTGACGACGAACTCTGGAACGCCATGCAGGCGGAGAGCCGTCGCCAGGAAGCTCATATCGAGCTGATTGCGTCAGAAAACTACACCAGTCCTCGGGTGATGGAAGCGCAGGGCAGTAACTTGACCAACAAGTACGCAGAAGGTTATCCCGGCAAGCGTTATTACGGCGGCTGCGAGTTTGTAGACATTGCCGAGCAGCTGGCCATTGATCGCGCCAAAGAATTGTTCGGAGCGGCCTACGCCAACGTGCAGCCGCACTCCGGCTCACAGGCCAACTCGGCGGTATTTTTAGCCTTGCTGAATGCGGGCGATACGATACTGGGCATGAGCTTGGCTCACGGTGGCCACCTGACCCACGGCGCCAGCGTGAATTTTTCCGGCAAAATCTACAACGCTGTTCAATATGGTATCGACACCGACACAGGTCTGATTAATTACGACGACGTGGAAGCGTTGGCGGTAGAGCACAAACCGAAGATGATCATTGCCGGTTTCTCCGCTTATTCGCAGTATCTTGATTTCGCTCGTTTCCGCGAGATCGCCGACAAAGTGGGTGCCTACTTGTTCGTCGATATGGCTCACGTAGCTGGCCTGGTGGCGGCGGGTGTTTATCCCGACCCGGTTCCCCACGCCCACGTGCTGGCTACCACCACCCACAAAACCCTGCGCGGCCCCCGCGGTGGGCTGATTCTAGCCTGTGACGACGAAGCTTTGCACAAGAAGCTGAACTCTGCGGTATTCCCCGGTGGCCAAGGTGGTCCACTGATGCACGTCATTGCGGCCAAGGCGGTCTGCTTTAAAGAGGCCATGAGCCCCGAGTTCAAGACGTATCAGCAGCAGGTGGTTAGAAACGCTGCGGCCATGGCCGAAGTGTTTGTTGGTCGCGGTTTTGACGTGGTGTCCGGCGGCACCAAGAACCATTTGTTCCTCTTAAGCCTGATCAAACAGGACATCACCGGTAAAGACGCCGATGCGGCACTGGGCCGGGCTCATATTACCGTGAACAAGAACGCGGTACCAAACGACCCGCGCTCGCCGTTTGTCACGTCGGGTCTGCGCATTGGCACGCCGGCTATCACCACCCGCGGTTTTGCCGAAGCGGAATGTCGCGAACTTTCCGGCTGGATTTGTGACGTGCTTGCCGACCTGAACGATGACGCCGTGATTGACCGTGTGCGCGGGCAGGTTGAAGTCATGTGCGCTCGCTTCCCGGTATACGCGTAAGTTGCCAGCCGTCACTCCGGGCCAAGTCCGTTTGGGCTGGGCCTGGGGGTTTCCCCAGAGTTCCTGATTATGCATTGTCCATTCTGTGGTGAAGACGATACCAAAGTGATTGACTCTCGCCTGGTGGCAGAGGTCAATCAGGTGCGTCGTCGCAGGGAATGTTTTTCGTGCCGCGAACGGTTCACGACTTTTGAGACCGCTGAGCTGGTCATGCCACGGGTCGTGAAACAGGACGGTACACGTCAGCCTTTTGATGAAGAGAAATTGCGTTCCGGGTTGATGAGAGCGCTGGAAAAACGCCCGGTCAGTATTGAGCAAATAGACACCGCGTTGAGCCACATCAAAGCGCAGCTGCGTGCCACCGGCGAGCGCGAAGTAAAATCTATGCGTCTGGGTGAAGAGGTGATGACTGAGCTGCGTCAACTAGACAAGGTAGCTTATGTGCGATTTGCTTCGGTGTATCGCAGCTTTCAGGATGTGAATGAATTCAAGGAAGAAATCGAGCGTCTTGCCGCTGGCAGTGGTGATTCGGTGACAGACGTAGCGAAGGCGCTGACGGGTTCGGGCGCGGAAAAAAAGTCATGATTACCACTCGCGACCGGGCCTTTATGGCCCGTGCCGTCCAGTTGGCTTGGCGTGGCCGTTATTCTACTCACCCAAACCCCCGTGTGGGCTGCGTGATTGCCCGCGGGGATCGCATTCTGGGTGAAAGCTGGCACGAACGTGCCGGAGAAGCCCACGCCGAAGTGCGTGCGTTGAGCCAAGCCGGCACTTCTGCCCGCGGCTCTACGGCGTACGTCACCCTAGAACCTTGCAGTCATTTCGGGCGTACACCGCCCTGCGCCAAAGCGCTAACAGAAGCCGGCGTGGTGCGGGTTTTTGCTTCTACGCTGGACCCAAACCCCAATGTATCCGGGCGCGGGCTGGACATGCTCAGGGCTGCCGGTGTTCGCGTTCACGTGGGTTTGTTGGCGGGCGAGGCTGTTAAGTTAAATCCGGGCTTTATGAAGCGTATGACTAGCGGGCGCCCATGGGTGCGGCTAAAAATGGCCGCCAGTCTGGACGGCCGCACTGCCATGGCATCGGGCGAGAGCCAATGGATTACCGGACCAGAGTCGCGCAGTGACGTTCAGCGTTTGCGCGCCATGAGTGACGCCATTCTGACCGGAGTGGGAACGGTGTTGGCTGATGATCCGTCGCTAACGGTGCGGCGCGAAGAAATGGGCGATATTGGCAGTGCCACCGAGCCCGGGCGGCAACCGCTACGGGTAATTGCCGACCGCGATACCCGCACACCGGCATCTGCGAAGATCTTCCGTGGCGGTAGAGTGCAGGTGTTTTGTGCGACGGCTTCACTGGCAACCAGCGCGGCTCAGGATTTGGCTGCGTTGGGTATACGCCTGCGTGGCGTGGCGTGGCACGACAAGGGCGTAAACGTGGCTGAGATGTTGGACACGCTGGGCGACATAGGCATCAATGAAGTGCTGGTTGAAGCCGGGCCAACTCTGGCAGGCAGCTTTATTAATGAGGATCTGGTGGACGAACTCTGGCTCTATCAGGCGCCGGTATTCCTTGGCAGTACCGGGCGCCCAACGGCTAATTTGCCGCTGGAATCGATGGCAGAAAAAATACAATGGCAGGTACTTGACCGGCGCCAACTAGGCGCTGACCAGAGACTGATTCTGGCGCGTCGCTAACTATCAATTCACGGTGGCTCCGGGCAGGAGCGCTGCAAGGGTGCAACCGCGTATGGCGCTGAATACGATCGAAGATATTGTTGAAGATATCCGTCAGGGCAAAATGGTTATTTTGATGGACGACGAGGATCGCGAGAACGAGGGCGATCTGGTCATGGCGGCTGAGTATTGCGAAGCCGAGCATATCAACTTTATGGCCCGTTTTGGTCGTGGGCTGATCTGTATGCCGATGACCCGCGATCGCTGTAAGCAGTTAGGGCTGTCGCTGATGGTTAGCCATAATGCTTCTGGTTTTAGCACGAATTTTACCGCGTCTATTGAAGCGGCTGAGGGTGTTACCACTGGAATTTCAGCCGCCGACCGCGCTCGTACGGTGCAGGCCGCTGTAGGTCGCGACGCCCAAGCCTCGGATCTGGTGCAGCCGGGCCATATTTTCCCGCTGATGTCAGACGCCGGCGGCGTGCTCAGCCGTGCCGGTCACACCGAAGCGTCTTGCGATCTGGCTGCGTTGGCGGGCTGTGAGCCGGCGGGCGTGATCTGTGAAATCATGAAAGACGACGGTTCTATGGCGCGGCGTGAAGATCTCGAAGCCTTTGCCGCCGAGCACGACCTGAAAATCGGTACCATCGCAGACCTTATTCACTATCGCACCATCAATGAACGCACGGTTGAATGCATAGAGCAAAACGAGCTGGATACTGAATACGGCTTGTTTAAGTTGCACACCTACCGTGACAGTATTCATGGCACCGTTCATCTAGCCTTAACCATGGGGGATATTTCCCCGGAGCAGTCGGTGCATGTGCGGGTACACATTACCGATACCCTGCGCGACTTGCTGGGGGCCCGCCGGCGCGATTCCCGTAGTTGGCCGTTGCATCGGGCGCTGCAAAAAGTGGCTGCCGAGGGGCTCGGCGTTGTGGTTTTGCTTAACGGCGCTGAAGACAGTTACAACTTGGAAGACCGTATTCAGGAATTTTATGAACATGGCCGCAGCGGTGCCGGCAAAGACAGCCCTGGCGTGTACCTTACGGTAGGCACTGGTTCGCAAATTCTGCGTGATATTGGTGTGGGCAAAATGCGCCTGCTAAGCCCGCCGATGAAATTCTCCGCCATCTCCGGCTTTGATTTGGAAGTGGTCGAGTACGTGCCTTACCTTCCCGAATGATCAATTCGCTGCCGTATGCTGCGGCAGCCCGACAGGAGCCATCGATGGCGGAAATCCAGATAATTGAAGGTGATTTTATTCACTGCAGCGGCCGCTATGCTTTGGTTGTGGGGCGTTTTAACGGTTTTGTGGTAGAGAGCCTGGTGGACGGTGCTTTGGATACTCTGACCCGCTACGGTATCGCGGATGAGAACATTGTTGTGATTCGCGTACCGGGCGCTTATGAGATGCCGTTGGCGGTTAAGCGTGTGGCTGAAACGGGCAATTACGACGCTATTATCGCTTTGGGCGCTGTTATTCGTGGTGGTACGCCACACTTTGAGTACGTTGCTGGCGAAGCTGCCAGCGGTTTGGGTGCTGTCAGCCTAGAAACCGATGTTCCGGTAGCCTTTGGAGTTCTGACTGTGGATTCCATCGAGCAGGCTATTGAGCGTTCAGGCACCAAGGCCGGCAATAAAGGCGCAGAAGCGGCTATTACAGCGCTTGAAATGGTCAGCTTGTTCAAGAAGTTGGGTGAGTAATGAGCCTACCTGAAGACACTATTCCCGGTACAACCCCTGGTACAACTCCCGACGCAACCTCTGATTCGGCCTCAAACCCGGGAAAAACCGCCCAGCCTAAAGCCGGTGATCGTCGCCGTGCCCGTAGAATGGCAATGCAGGGGTTGTATCAGCGCCATTTCAGTAAAAGCGCCATTTCTAACATTGAAGCCGAGTTCATGGTCGATAACGACATGAGCAAAGTGGACCTGTTGTATTTCCGTGATCTGCTGCACGGCACCAGCCGCGAGCAGGCTGAACTGGATCGCTTAATTGAGCCGTTCTTGGATCGGCCGCTGCAAGAAGTAGATCCGGTAGAGTTGGCGATTGTGCGGCTAGGCACTTATGAGTTGAGATTCCGCTTGGATGTGCCTTACAAAGTCGTTATCAACGAAGGCATTGAAATGGCGAAACGCTTTGGTGGCACCGAAGGTCACCGGTTTGTAAACAGCATTCTCGACAAACTAAGCCGTCGGCTGCGGCTGGCTGAAATTCGCCCGCGCTAGTGGCCACCATGGGTGAGTTTGAGCTGATTCGCCGTTACTTTGTGCCAATGGCGGAGGCGGCCGGGCCTGCCTCAAACGACTCCGGGTTACTGCTTGGAGTGGGTGACGATTGCGCTATTCAACGTGTGCCCGCCAATCAAGACCTGGTATTTTCAGTAGACACGCTCGTTGAAGGCGCGCACTTTCCGGTAGGCTATTGTCCGCGCCTTTTGGGGTGGCGCGCGCTTGCCGTTGCGGTAAGTGATCTGGCCGCTATGGGCGCGCAGCCGGTATGCTTTACATTGGCTCTGACCCTGCCTGCTGCCGATGAGGCCTGGTTGGAAGGCTTCGCCGCCGGGCTGGCTCAGGCCAGCCAACAGTTTGGCATTGTGCTGGCCGGTGGTGATACCACTCGGGGGCCTCTGACGTTGAGCCTGCAAGTGCACGGCACTGTTCCCCAGGGCCAAGCCCTGCGTCGCGACGGCGCACGTGAGGGAGACCTGGTGTGCGTTAGCGGTCAGCTGGGTGATGCCGGTGCGGCGCTGGATTTCTTGTACGACACCGCTCCCGCCACGGACGCCGCCAGTGTATTGCAGCGCTACCATCACCCGCAGCCACGGCTGGAACTGGGTATTGCGTTGCGCCTGGTGGCTTCAGCGGCGGTTGATATCTCTGATGGGTTGGGTGCCGATTTGCTGCATATTTTGCGAGCTTCCGGCGTGGGTGCAACCATCGATCTTGCAGCATTGCCACTGTCGGCAGCGCTGCAGCGGATCAAGGGTGACGCAGCGGCGGGGTTCGCTTTGCAGTCCGGCGATGACTACGAACTCTGCGTAACCGTCCCCGAGCAGCGCTGGGCCGCCGCCGGTCTCGAGTTGCAACAGCAACTGACGGTGATCGGGCAGGTGCAGCAGGAGCCAGGCTTGCGGCTAAATGCAGACGCAGGTATGGTTTATTCACAGCGCTCAGGATTCGACCATTTTGCGATGACTTAGCCACGGGCAGCTGACATTCTTCATACTTCATCAGGTCCCCGATGAGCCAGAACGACTTCCCAACAGAATCGGATTTACCAGAAGGCTCATTGCCCTCCGGATTCTTGCGCGACCCCGTTCACTTTCTTGCGTTTGGCTTTGGCAGCGGCGCAATGCCCCGCGCACCCGGAACCTGGGGCAGCCTGGCGGCGATTCCTGTCTGGTATACGTTTTCCTGGCTACCCCAGCCCATATACTGGGCCATTGTGGCACTGGCGTTTATTGTGGGCGTGTGGCTGTGCGGAAAAACCGCTCGGGATTTGAAAGTGCACGATCACGGCGGCATTGTCTGGGACGAGTTTGTGGGCATGTGGATTGCCCTGGGGCTGTTTCCAGACCACATCGCTGGCGTGTTGCTTGCCTTCGTCATGTTCCGTTTGTTTGATATTATAAAACCTTGGCCTATCAACTGGCTGGACGAACGCCTGCCCGGGGGTTTCGGCATTATGGTGGATGACGTAGTGGCCGCCATAATGGCCCTCGTCTGCCTTTATCTGATTGACGTGTGGATTATGCCGCAGTTTTTCTCCTGACGGTGGCACCGGTTTTGTAAAACGAACCCCGCTGCGCTTGCCTTGCTCACGGCCGCTGGTCAGAATGCGTAAAGCAGAAACTGGCCGTAGCCGATACAGTTGCTTTTGCACCTTTTCTTTATTGTCGCATCAAGGAGATCCAATGAATCTTTGCCGTCTGTCTGGCTCGTTTTCTGTTTTCAGGTTGCCGTTTCTTGTCGCTATGCTGGTTGTTCTCGCTGGCTGCTCCAGTTCCATGAGCCGCGTAGAAACCTGGCAAGGTAACCCGGCTCAGGCCATGAATGCGGCGACGTTGAGCGCACCGGGAGGCATTCGGGTAATCGAGGTTAACGGGCGTTCTGTGGGCAACTTCCTGATGGACGATCTGGCGCTTGATTACGCTCTGTTGCCAGGTCAGAACGATGTGGTGTTTGTTTACAAAACCATCTGGGCAAAGACCACCGTCGTGGACAACGGCGAGTCCAAGGTTGATATTTTTGAAAGCAAGCCGCAACTGGCCAGCTTCGACGCCAAAGCCGACACCGTTTACCAGTTCCGCTTTGACAAGCCGACAACGCGTCGAGAAGCCGAGCGTGAGACGAGAGATTTTTCAGCAGAGATTGTGACCAGTGCTGGCCAGACAGCAGCCTTGTCAACGAATTATGTGCCAAGCCAGGCACTGGCTAGAACACCTGTTCCGGGCACAGCAGGCGTTCAAGCGACATCAGTCGCAGCGCAAGGCAATGTTCTGGACACTCTGAAGGGGGTGTGGGCAAACGCCTCAGACGAAGAGAAGAAAAACTTCTTGCGCTGGGCTTTCGAATAACGCGCACGTTCTGGCAAGGCGGTGTGGGCAAAGGTCGTTGATTGCCCGGTGGTGGCCGTTTAACTGAGGCGAGCAACCGCAACGTCGGTCAGCAGGTAGAGCGCATCGAGGTGTTCGCTGGCGGGTAGGCTTTGCAAGCAGTCCTTGGCCTGCGACGCCTGATCTTTGGCTTTGGCCATGGCGTAATCCAGCGCGCCGGTGGCGTTTATAATCGCCAGCACCGGTTGCAGATCGTCTATTCCGCCCTTGCGAATCGCGCGGCGAACCAACTGTTTCTCGACATCGTCGCTGTTGGCTATGGCATAAATCAGCGGCAACGTGGTTTTGCCTTCGGCCAGGTCGTCACCCACGTTTTTACCCATGGTTTCAGCGTCACCTCGATAGTCCAGCACGTCGTCTACCAGTTGAAACGCCAGTCCCAAGTGCTTGCCGTAATTCTTCAGCGCTTCTTCCTGAGCGTGGTTTGCGCCAGCTAGCAGGGCGCCGGAGTGCGACGAGGCCTCGAACAGCATTGCCGTTTTGTTATGAATCACTTGCATGTACTGGTTTTCGGTCAGGTCCGGATTTTTTACATTCATCAGTTGCATCACCTCGCCTTCGGCAATCACCGCGGTGGCGTGTGACAGCACCTTCATAATCGGCAGGCTTTCCAGCTCGACCATCATTTCAAAGGCGCGGGCGTAGAGAAAATCGCCCACTAGCACGCTGGGTGCGTTGCCCCACCTGGCGTTGGCAGTGCTGCGCCCCCGACGCATGTCGGAGGTGTCCACCACATCGTCATGGAGCAAGGTGGCGGTGTGCAAAAATTCAATAACAGCGGCCAGTTTCAGGTGATTGTCTTTGTTATAGCCGGCCGCGCGGCTTGCGAGCAAGACCAGCAGCGGTCGCAAGCGCTTGCCGCCGCTTCCGATAATGTACTGCGCAATTTTTTCGACCATTGGCACATCAGATGACAAACGCTTTATAATCAGTTCGTTAACGCGGCTGAAGTCGTCTGCCACGGTGTCGTAGATGCGTTGGGCTGTCATGAAGGGTTCCGGTGTTTGGCGGTGTTGTTGCTGTCGATAAAACAGGTAGGTCGCGGCAATGCTAGGTAACAAGGCGAAGAGTGTCAACGCAACTGGGTCAAGAGTATCACCACAGCTTGTATTACGTGACCGCTTTTCGTACAATCACGCGCCCAACTCATCCCAACCTGCGCTCCCTGCTATAGGGTTGCCAAAGCGCTTCCCTTAGAACCAGGTGGATAAGAGCAGGGATGGGTCAATCGCGGAGAGCAGACATGTACGCAGTTATTGTTAGCGGTGGCAAACAGCACCGTGTAAAGGAAGGCGAAACTCTAAAGCTGGAGAAGCTGGAAATAGAAACCGGTAGTAACATTGAGTTCGACCGCGTTTTGTTGATCGCCAACGGCGACGATGTCAAAGTAGGCGCGCCGGTCGTTGACGGCGCTAAAGTGACTGCGGAAGTCGTCAGCCACGGCCGTCATGACAAGATCCAGATCATCAAGTTTCGTCGCCGGAAGCACTCTATGAAGCGCCAAGGCCACCGTCAGTGGTTTACTGAAGTAAAAATCACGGGTATCCAGGGCTAATCCTGGTAAAAAGCCAGTGAACACCCCTTAATCAGGAGGCCTATCATGGCTCATAAAAAAGCAGCAGGTAGTACCCGCAACGGTCGCGATTCCGAGTCGAAACGACTTGGTGTGAAGCGCTACGGCGGCGAAAGCGTGTCCGCAGGCAGCATTATTGTTCGTCAGCGTGGCACCCGTTTTCACCCAGGCACCAACGTTGGGCTAGGCAAGGATCACACCTTGTTCGCCAAAACCGAAGGCCAGGTGAAGTTTGAAGTAAAAGGCCCTAAGAACCGCAAATATGTAAACATCGTTTCAGCTGCATAAGTCGTGGTTTCCGAAAGCCCCGCACTGCTTCATTGAGGCTGCGGGGTTTTTTGGTTTGTAGGGTTTCGTTTTTAGTGCACAGTGATCAGCAAGAGCTTCAGCCAACATCGTAAAGAACAGCAGCCAATACCATAAAGAGCATCAGCCAATATGAAATTTGTAGACGAAGCCACCATCATTGTGGAAGCAGGTACAGGCGGCCATGGTTGCCTGAGTTTCCGCCGTGAAAAATACGTGCCTCGGGGTGGGCCTGACGGTGGCGACGGTGGCGACGGTGGTTCTGTGTATCTGGAAGCCAACGATGCCCTGAATACTCTGATCGACTACCGCTTTCAGCGCCAGCACAGAGCCCATAACGGCGAACAGGGTTCCGGCCGCAATTGCACCGGTACCAAAGGCGAAGACCTGGTGCTGCCGGTGCCGGTAGGTACGACCATAGTGGACATGGACACCCACGAAGTGCTGGGTGACTTAACCCGCATAGGCCAGCGTCAGAAAGTCGCTCAGGGTGGTTTCCACGGCCTGGGCAACACCCGCTTCAAGTCCTCCATTAATCGTGCGCCACGACAGACTTCAAAAGGCTCCGAGGGTGAAACCCGGAATCTGCGGCTAGAGCTGAAAGTACTGGCCGATGTGGGTCTGTTGGGCATGCCCAATGCCGGTAAGTCGACCTTCATCCGCTCTGTATCTGCGGCGACGCCAAAAGTGGCGGGCTATCCGTTCACCACCCTGGTGCCAAACCTGGGCGTGGTTAGAGTGCAGAATCACCAGAGTTTTGTGATCGCCGACATTCCCGGCTTAATCGAAGGCGCCGCTGAAGGCGCCGGTCTGGGCATCCGTTTTCTGAAGCACTTGGTGCGTACCCGCTTGCTGTTACACCTGGTAGACGTGGCGCCCTATGACGATTCATCGCCGGCCTACGCGGTAAAAGCCATCGCCCACGAGCTTGAGAAATTCAGCGAAACATTGGCGAATCGCGATCGTTGGCTGGTGCTGAATAAAGTCGACATGGTGCCAGAAGACGAGCGCGAGGCCCGCTGCCAGGCCATCGTCGATGAGCTGGAATGGAAAGGGTCGGTGTTCAATATTTCTGCCCTGAGCGGCGAAGGTACCAAACCCCTGACCCAGGCCGTCATGCGCTGGATTGAGGAGCGTGCGGCAGAAGAAGCTGAGAACCCTGAAGCTGCCGAGCAAGAAGCGGCTCGCCGCCGCCAGATGGACGAAGAGGCCCGCGCCCGCATCACCGAAGAAAAGATGGCTCGCCGCGCGGCCCGCGAAGAAGGCAATGATGACGAATCCGACGACGATGGTGACGTAGAAGTGGTTTACGCACCGGAGTAAGTGGCACCTGTAAGAGATCGTATTCACATCATGACTGAACGCGCCCAGCTGCAACAGGCCCGCCGCCTGGTGGTGAAAATCGGAAGTGCTCTGCTAACCAACGACGGTGAAGGTCTGGACGTGCCTACTCTGGGCCGCTGGGTAGACCAGATGGCGTCGTTGGTACAGGCCGGTGTTGAGCTGGTGGTGGTGTCATCCGGCGCCGTTGCTGAGGGCATGAGCCGTTTAGGCTGGACTCGCCGGCCGCAGCAGGCGCATGAATTGCAGGCAGCGGCGGCCGTCGGGCAGATGGGCTTGGTGCAAACCTGGGAGGCACAGTTCAAGCGCCACGGTATACACACCGCCCAGATTCTTCTGACTCACGACGACTTGTCTGATCGCAAGCGTTATCTAAATGGCCGCAGCACCCTGCGAGCGTTATTGGAGCTGGGCGTCGTGCCGATCGTGAACGAGAACGACACGGTGGTGACCGATGAAATCCGTTTTGGTGACAACGACACTCTAGGCGCGTTAGTGGCTAACGTGGTCGAAGCTGACGGCTTGATTATCCTCACCGACCAACTGGGTCTGTTTGATAAAGATCCGCGCAAATACAGCAACGCAATACTGGTGAATGAATGCTTTGCCAGTAACCGCGACCTGGATGCCATGGCCGGCAGTAGCGCCGGCGCGCTGGGGCGTGGCGGCATGCAGACCAAAGTTCGTGCGGCGCGATTAGCATCACGCTCAGGGGCTTTCACGGTGATTGTGGGTGGGCGCATCGACAATGTTCTGGGCCGGCTGCGTGAATGCGAGGCGTTGGGCACGCTCTTATTGCCAGAGCGGGGCCGTGTAGCGGCGCGCAAACAGTGGCTGGCCAGCCACCTGCAAACCCGTGGTGCTTTAGTGATTGATGATGGCGCGGCGCGAGTGTTGCGACAGGGTGGTCGCAGCTTGCTGCCGGTCGGCGTTACCCGTATCAGTGGTGAATTCCGCCGCGGCGAGATGGTGGCGTGTCTGGACGAACAGGGTAAAGAGGTGGCGCGTGGTCTGGTGAACTACGACGCCGCTGCTGCGCGTTTGATTGCTGGCCAATCCAGTGACCGCATCATGAAGTTGTTGGGCTTTATGACCGGTGAAGAGCTGATTCACCGCGACAACATGGTGATCGCCTCTTAGACGATGATCGTTTTTTGGCGTTGTTCCTTGCCGTTTCTGCAGACATAAAAAAACCGGCCAACTGACCGGTTTCTTACGCACCCGAGTGGCTTACGCCGCTTGCAGTGCCTTCACCTTGACGTTCAGGCGGCTCTTAATACGAGCAACCTTGTTCTTGGGGAAGATACCCTTGTTAATCATGCTGTCGAGAACCGGCTGAGCTTGCAGAAAGGCGGCTTTCGCGCCTTCATAGTTGCCTTCAGCGATTTGAACGTGAATCTTTTTCATGTACGTACGAGCCATGGAACGCAGGCTGGTGTTGTGCTTGCGACTGTTCTCGTTTTGACGTGCACGCTTTTTGGCTTGCGGGGAATTTGCCACCGTAAAACTCCTGAAAGTGCTTGAATTCGTTGCTGAATATTTGGTTTGAGAGCGCCATATGCAGTTGCAGTGACCCTTCAGTCACCCGTATCGCAACTCTCTTTCATCGCGCGCGCGCCAGATCCAGCGCGTCGAAATAAATGACGCGAAATTGTGCCGCCAACGGCGAGACTTGTCAAGTCACAAAGTGATCAATGCCAGCGCAGGCGGGGCTTGTGGTAAGCTCTTACCTCTTTGTTTTTGTCGGCCAAAACACCATGTCTGAACAGTCTCCCGGGGCCCAGAGCCCGACTCCCGACGCGCCGCGTCTATCAGAGCCACCGGTGCCCGCCGCGAGTGTGGTCAAACCCGTGCCGAGCCTGCTGCGTTCGTCGAGTGTGGTCGGGGTGATGACCATGACGTCGCGGGTGCTGGGGCTGGTGCGGGATATGGTGATTGCTCGTTACTTCGGCGCTGGTGCCGGTGCGGACGCGTTTTTTGTGGCTTTCAAGATTCCTAATTTTTTACGTCGGCTGTTTGCCGAAGGTGCTTTTTCGCAAGCGTTCGTGCCCGTGCTGTCGTCTTATCGTGAGCATCAGCCGGCAACCGAGGCAAAGCGCCTGGTGAATGCGGTTGCCGGTTCGTTGGGCCTGGTGCTGTTGGGGGTCACCCTGGTGGCCATGCTTGGCGCGCCGGTGCTGACGGCGGTGTTTGCCCCGGGTTTTCTGGGCGACGACATCAAATTCGCGCTGGCCAGCGACATGTTACGGATTACTTTCCCTTATTTATTGCTGATCTCGTTGACGGCGTTTGCCGGTGGCATTCTCAACAGCTACGACCGCTTTGCCGTTCCCGCGTTTACGCCGGTGTTGCTGAATCTGGCGATGATTGCCGCCGCCGTCTGGCTGGCGCCGCTCATGAACGAGCCGATAATGGCGCTGGCCTGGGGGGTGTTGATCGCGGGTGCCTTACAGCTGTTTTTCCAACTACCGTTTTTGATGCGTCTGGGTCTGATGCCGCGGCCACGAGTGGATTACCGCCACGAAGGCGTTAGCCGGATTATGAAGCTGATGGTGCCGGCGTTGTTCGGCGTATCGGTAAGCCAGATAAACCTGCTGCTAGACACCGTTCTTGCCTCATTTTTGCAAACCGGCAGCGTGTCCTGGCTGTACTATTCCGACCGTCTTGCGGAGTTGCCTTTGGGGGTGTTTGGTATCGCCATTGCCACGGTGATTTTGCCCAGCTTATCCCGCAAACACACGGCGGACCCGGCGAATCAGTTTTCCGCTACTCTGGATTGGGCGGTGCGGGCGGTGCTAATCATTGGTGTGCCGTCTGCGCTGGCCTTGGGATTGCTGGCTGAGCCGCTGATTGCCACCTTGTTTCACTATGGCGAAGTGACTGATTTCGATGTGGCCATGTCGGCTCAAAGCCTGCGCGCTTATTCTGCAGGCCTGCTGGCATTCATGGTCATCAAAGTGCTGGCGCCGGGCTTTTTTGCCCGCCAAGACGTTCGCACCCCGGTGAAAATTGGCATCATCGCCATGGTCGCCAATATGGTGTTCAATCTGATACTGATCTTCCCCTTGGCGCACGCAGGCTTGGCACTGGCCACATCGCTGTCGGCCTGGCTCAACGCTTTTTTGCTGTGGCGCGGCTTGAAGGCCATTGGTGCCTGGCGCAGCCAGCCCGGTTGGGGCAAGTTCGGGCTGCAGCTTGCGCTGGCGAACGGCGCGCTGGTGGCGGTAATTCTGTGGCTCAACGCGCCGGTGAATCAGTGGTTGGCGGCCGGTGGTCTTCAGCGCTCTCAGGATATGGCCGTACTGGTGATTGCAGGTACACTTGCGTACTTTGTTACACTGTTGACGGTCGGGGTGCGTATGAGACATTTTCGCCACAGGTAAGGTATAGTTTCGCGCCTCATCATGTGCCAGACGCCTTTTGATTGTAATTCTTGGCACGATTTTATTGCCGCTGTCCATTGGCAATATTCACTAGCAAAGAGGTTTGCTTTGCATGCGCTTGATTCGCGGCTTGACCAATCTGAAAACGCTGTCGCAATCGGTCGAAGGTTCACCGGCGCGAGGGTGTGTGGCTACCGTGGGCAATTTTGACGGTGTGCATCGCGGCCATCAGGCGATTCTGGAACAGGTAAAAACACAAGCCGCAGAGCACAACTTGCCCTCGGTGGTGGTGATTTTTGAGCCCCAGCCTCAGGAGTTCTTTCGCGGTGTGAACGCGCCGCCGCGGTTGACCGGTTTCCGCCAAAAAGTGGAGGCTTTGCGAGGGCAAGGTATTGATGCAGTGCTGTGCCTGCGTTTTAACGAGCAGTTCCGCCAGTTTTCGGCCTGGGGCTTCGTAGACAGCCTGCTGATTCAGGGCCTGGCGGTAAAACACCTGGTGGTGGGAGACGACTTCCGTTTTGGCTGTGACCGTTCCGGTGATTTTAATTTTTTGGAGAAAGTGGGCGCTGACGCCGGCTTTACGGTCGAAAACACTCGCACCGTGGTGGTCGAGGGCGACCGCGTCAGCAGCACCCGCATTCGTAAACTGCTGGCGGATAACCAGTTGAACAGCGTCGAACACTTGCTGGGGTGGAAATATCACATCGCTGGGCGCATCGTTTATGGGCGCCAGCTGGGGCGTGAAATTGGCGCGCCAACGGCGAACATTCGCCTGGCCCAGATACCTGCTTTGCAGGGTGTTTACGTGGTAACGGTAAAACTGGCTGATGGCACCGAGCACGACGGCATCGCCAATATTGGCTTGCGCCCGACCGTCGACGGCAAACACCCGGCACTGGAAGTGCACCTGTTTGATTACGCCGGTATGCTTTACGGGCAGAGGCTTGATGTCACCTTCCGCCACGGCGTGCGTGACGAAGTCCGCTTCGAATCGGTGGGCGCCCTGAAAGCCCAGATTGCCAAAGATTTCAGCAGCGCCCGACGTTGGCTTGCTGCGAACCGTACTGCGAACAAAGACTGACCTAAACTGACCCAATAGAGCACGCACAGCCATCATGAGCGACTACAAGCACACTCTGAATCTGCCGGCAACCGCTTTCCCCATGCGCGGTAACCTGGCCAACCGCGAGCCTGAGATGCTCAAGCGCTGGCAGGACCTGAACGTGTACGGCAACTTGCGCGAACAGCGCGCCGGACGTAAAAAGTTCATTCTTCATGATGGCCCTCCTTACGCCAACGGCAGCATTCACATTGGGCATGCGGTGAACAAAATCCTGAAGGATATGATTGTTAAGTCCCGCGGCTTTATGGGCTTTGACGCGCCTTACGTGCCCGGCTGGGACTGTCATGGCTTGCCCATCGAGCACAAAGTAGAGCAAAAAATCGGCAAAGCCGGTGTGAAGGTGGATTATAAAACCTTCCGCCAAGCCTGTCGCGATTACGCCACCAAACAGGTTGCCGGCCAGAAAGCCGACTTTATCCGTCTGGGCGTGATGGGCGAATGGGACAAACCCTACCTGACCATGGACCCGAAAGTCGAAGCGGGTATTGTGCGTGCGCTGGGAAAAATTGTAGACAAGGGCCACTTGGTGCGCGGCTACAAGCCGGTGTACTGGAGCGTGGTAGGGCAGTCGGCTATGGCCGAAGCGGAAGTGGAGTATCAGGACAAGACCTCTACTCAGATCGACGTGCGTTTTACCGCAGTGGATCAAGCCAAAGCCCTGTCGCTGTTCAATACCAGTGCCGGTGAAGGCGATGTGTCCGTCGTCATCTGGACCACCACGCCCTGGACAATTCCCGCCAATCAGGCGGTGTCATTGGGCGCCGAGCTGGATTACTCGCTGGTGCAAGCCGATGTCGGCGCAGGCCCTGAGCGAATGATTCTGGCCAGCGCTATGGTAGAGGGCGTTATGGCACGCTGGGACGTGACCGGTCACCAAGTGTTGGCACAATGCACCGGTGCCCAGCTGGAGCATCTGGCGCTGCAACACCCGGTTTATGACAAACAGGTGCCGCTGATTTTGGGCGATCACGTATCTACTGACGCAGGTACCGGCGCCGTTCACACCGCGCCAGACCACGGTGTGGAAGACTTTGTGGTGGGCAAGACCTACGGCATTGGCACCCTGAATATGGTTCAGGCCGATGGCACTTACACCAGTGCGACCGGCGAGTTCGCCGGCGTTCACGTATACAAAGCGGATAACCCGGTCTGTGACGCACTGACCCGGGAAGGCAAGCTGGTACGCAAAGAAAAGTTTCGCCACAGTTTTCCCCATTGCTGGCGTACCAAAACACCGTTGATTTACCGCGCCACACCGCAGTGGTTTATCAGCATGGAAAAACAAACCCTGCGCGCTGACGCTCTGGAAGCGATTAAAGGCGTGCGCTGGGTGCCTACCTGGGGTCAGAACCGCATTGACGCTATGGTGCGTCAGTCGCCAGATTGGTGCGTATCGCGCCAGCGCACCTGGGGCGTGCCGATTGCTCTGTTTATTCACAAAGAAACTCAGGATCTGCACCCGAACACCCAAAGCCTGATCGAAAAAGTGGCTCAGGCTATCGAGATCGATGGCATTGATGCCTGGTATGACCTGGATGCTCGCGAGCTGTTAGGCGACGACGCCGATCATTACGAAAAAGTGTTGGACACCCTGGACGTATGGTTTGATTCCGGCGTGACCCACGAGTCGGTATTGCGGGTGCGCAAAGAGCTGGACCAGTTCCCGGCCGATTTGTACTTGGAAGGTTCTGATCAGCACCGCGGCTGGTTTCAATCGTCCCTGAAAACTTCTATCGCCATCAATGGCGTAGCGCCATACAAGCAGGTGCTGACCCACGGCTTTACCGTGGATGGCAAGGGTTACAAGATGTCCAAATCCTTGGGCAACGTGATTGCGCCGCAAGAAGTGACGAACGACCTGGGCGCCGACATTCTGCGCCTGTGGGTCGCAGCCACTGACTACAGCGGTGAAATGACGGTGTCCAAAGATATTCTGCGACAAAGTGCCGACGGTTATCGCCGCATTCGCAACACCGCGCGCTTCTTGATGAGTAACTTGACTGGCTTCGAGCCGTCTCAGCACACGGTCGCCGCGGGCGATATGCTGGCGCTGGACCGCTGGGTGGTGGATCGCGCCCTGCAGTTGCAGAACGAAATCCACCAAGACTACGAACACTACGCCTTCTTGAAGATTTATCAGAAAGTGTACAACTTCTGTGAGTCCACTCTGGGCGGCTTTTACCTCGACATTATCAAAGATCGCCAGTACACCACCCAGGCTAACAGCCTGGCGCGGCGTTCGTGCCAGACCGCGCTCTACCATGTAGTCGAAGCACTGGTGCGTTGGATTGCGCCGATTTTGAGTTTTACCGCCGATGAGATTTGGCAGCATTTGCCGGGTGAACGCGGCGACACCGTATTCTACGAAACCTGGTACCAAGGCCTGAGTGAAATGCCGCAGAGCGTGGAGCTGGGTCGCGATGATTGGCGCGACTTTTCTGCCGTGAAAGAAGCGGTGAACAAGTGCCTGGAAGACGCCCGCAAGCAAGGCGTTATCAAGGGCTCTTTAAGCGCAGAAGTGACGTTGTTCTGCGACGGCGAGTTGGCTGAAAAACTGAAGCATCTGGGCGAAGAATTGCGCTTCGTACTGATTACTTCGGAAGCTGACGTGAAGCCGGCAAGCGAGGCGGTTGACGCCGAACAAACTGGCTATGAAGGTCTGCTGGTACAGGTGCGCCCCGCCAGCAATACCAAATGTGAACGCTGCTGGCACCATCGCGCCGATGTCGGCAGCCACGCAGACTTCCCCGATGTGTGCGGTCGCTGTGTTACCAACGTGTATGGCTCGGGTGAAACCCGCGCCTTCGCCTGATGGGGTCTGCCATGGGAAAATCCGGCGATAGCGGCAAATTCCGCGCGGGCAAACTGAGGTGGTTGTGGCTGACGGCGCTGGTGGTCGCTAGTGATCTGAGTACCAAGGCAGTAGCCACCGCCACGCTCAGTTACGGCAACCCGGTAGCGGTGATGCCGTTGTTCAACTTTACGCTGCTGCACAACACCGGCGCCGCCTTTAGTTTTTTAGCCGGTGCCGCGGGCTGGCAGCGCTGGTTCTTTGTGATCCTGGCGTTGGTGGTCAGCGTAATGCTGACGCTGTGGCTGAGAAAGCTGGAGCGCCATGAGACCTGGTCTGCCGTTGCTTTCGCGCTGATTCTTGGTGGCGCCTTAGGTAATGTGTATGACCGTGTGGTGCACGGTTACGTAATAGATTTTCTTCATTTTTATTGGCAGAACTGGCACTTTCCGGCCTTCAATCTGGCCGATACCGCCATCACCATTGGCGCCGCCATGATCATACTCGATACGTTTCGCAAACCCTCCGATGCGGGCACAAAAGGCGATTGATTACTATGAAAGAACTCCCTGTAGACAAAGGCACCCGGGTTACCCTGCATTTCGCGTTGAAATTCGACAGTGGCGAGGTGGTGGACACCACCTTCGACAGAGATCCGGCCACCCTGAGCATTGGCGATGAAAGTTTGCCAGCGAATTTTGAAGCCTATTTGATGGGCATGAAAGCCGGCGACAAAGCCAGCTATCAGGTGCCACCGGAAAAAGCCTTTGGTCAGCGCAACCCCAACAACTTACAGGTGATGAAGCGTCACGTGTTCGGTGCCGACATGGTGCTGGAGCCAGGTGTGGTGGTTTCCTTTGCCGACGCGCGCAAGCAAGAGCTGCCGGGTACCATCAGCCGGGTAGAAAGCGACGAAGTAGAAGTGGACTTCAACCACCCGCTGTCAGGGCGTACACTGACCTTTGACGTAGAAATTATAGACGTAGAGCCAGTAGGCCCTGCGCACTGAACTCCTGTGGCCTGAGATAGGAACCCTATGCAAATTCGTCTGGCAAACCCCCGTGGATTCTGCGCCGGTGTTGACCGCGCCATTGATATCGTTACTCGCGCTCTGGACGTGTTTGGCGCACCTATTTACGTGCGCCATGAAGTGGTGCACAACAAATTTGTGGTAGATGACCTGCGCAAGCGCGGCGCCATCTTTGTGGAAGAACTGAGCGAAGTGCCAGACGACAAACTGGTTATTTTCAGCGCCCACGGAGTGTCCCGAGCCGTGCAAAAAGAGGCCGCCGACCGCGGTTTGAAAGTTTTTGACGCGACCTGTCCACTGGTTACCAAAGTGCATATAGAAGTCATGCGTTACAGCCGTGACGGCAGCGAATGCGTGTTGATTGGCCACCATGGCCACCCGGAAGTGGAAGGCACCATGGGCCAGTATAACTTTGCCAACGGCGGCGATATCTATCTGGTGGAGAACGAAGCGGATGTCGCAAACCTGAACGTCAAAAATCCTGAAAAGCTGGCCTATGTCACCCAAACCACCTTGTCTATAGATGACACAGCCCGGGTAATTGATGCTCTGCGGGTCAAGTTTCCGAAGATTGAAGGTCCGCGCAAAGACGACATCTGCTACGCCACTCAAAACCGCCAGGACGCCGTCAAAAAAATGGCCGGTGACTGCGACTTGATGCTAGTGGTAGGCTCTCCCAACAGCTCCAACTCCAACCGCCTGCGCGAGCTGGCGGAACGCATGGGCACACCGGCTTATCTGATCGACGAGGCCACACAAATTGACCCGGCCTGGTTTGACGAAAAAAAATCCATCGGCGTAACCGCCGGCGCTTCTGCACCGGAAGTACTGGTGAGCGCCGTGATCGCCCGCCTGCGGGAACTGGGTGGTGAGGTGCCGGAAGAGGTTGCCGGGCGTGAGGAAAATGTTGTGTTTTCTATGCCGAAGGAGTTGCGAATTGATGTCACCGAAGTGAACTGAGTTGTCGGTGTCATCGACAACTCGCCTTACCAGCACCCTGCCATAGCCGCTGTGCGATCACCTTGTTCGTTAACTGTAAGAGTACCACAGCCATCATTTTCCTGACCTCCCGTTGGCACGGCCTGGAGAGTGAAGGCACTCTTAGTAACATCAGCAAAGAAAGTGATTGTGTAAAAGGCGGTCCCATTCAGTGGTGATTGAACAAAGGGCAAAGTAGGGTTGTTTTGAGAGGTATTTGTAGTATCTCTGTAATCAAACCCGTTCGAGTGGCGCCGCTCCATCCACTGTGACAGCTCCAAAAGGTCGGTCTTTGCAGCGGTCCGACGTGTCTTTTCGATCTGGTTCTGATAAGAGGGAAACGCGATCGTGGCCATTACGCCAATAATCGCAACGACAATCATCAGTTCAACCAGCGTAAAACCCGCTTGACTTTGAGTCTTCAAAATATCGCGCCCTCGCGTTTTTTGTTTTGTGGCCGCAATCATTGACTGATCACAGTGATGCGTTGGATGGATCGGAAATCCGAACTGGGAACCACTAAAACTTTCAGGCTCAGTTTTACAATGCTTCCTGATTCAACGTGTTGTATCACCTGTTGTCGTGACGACGAGGCGTCTCTGAAGAGGAGAACACGGTTCAGGACGAACGAGCGATCATCGATGATCAGTTTAAAGGAGCCCGGGTGAACTGAATTTACGGTTCCTTGGTAGAACATTTCGTTGATTGAGAGTCCACCTACTGTGATTTTTTCCCCTCGAACATTTCCTGTTAGCCAGATTAACGTCTCTGGGTAATTAACGGCGCTGTAAAGCAGCCTCTAGCGAAGCTGTTCCCAGGTCTGTCGTCCAATGTTCGAGTCCAGAGAGCGTACACAGAGGCCATCTTCACATGGGCTTTCAGTAGAAAATTGCTTGGGATCCGTTCCTGGAATAACAACTTCTGCCTCACCACTTTGGGTCGCAATGGTGCGGTTTTCGCCACCGTAACCAACTTGTATGCCGCTTTCTGCAAAGCCGCTCATAATGTCTGCCGTGTTGAATATGCCGTCGCTGTTGAGGTCAAACACTGGCGTGTCAGAAGGCGCTCCGGAAGTGAGTTTTAAGTCCATAATAAAGCCGGTTCGATCACTACCGCAGGGGTCGCTATCGGGGATGACGGTGGTGAAGCGGATTCGATCCGGGTTTACGCCAAACGGGAATGTCGCCCTGCTTATTACCCGCTCGCCCTCTTGCACATCGTTGTAGACAAGATCGAGATACCAGCCTTTCTCCTCGGTTAGCGTGTTGGCAGAAGTATCACGGACGGTAAAGCTATCAGTGCCATGGTCCAAAGCCCGGTCGACCACGACATCGATTTGCTCGACTATGGTTTGCGCCAGAAGGTTTGTTCTGAGTAATGTAGAGTCAGACAAGTCGTCTTTGATGGCATAGAGGCTCTGGACGTCGTGATTGCTTTCGTCACCGCTGCGAAGGAAACTGCCGGTTCCGAATGCGACAACCAATTCATCACCATTGCTCGGATTCAGAGCTACCCGTGGGGCAGCGGTTATGGGCTGAGTATTGCCAGCAGGACTGATAGCACTGAATATCTTGGTGATGGACCACGTACTTACCTGGCCGGTTATATTGAAACGCCAAAGGTTGCCCAGTAAATCGCCGCCGTACGCATAGCGCATGACGGCATCTGACTCGGGAAAGCTAGTTATGGTTGCAGAAGCGAACCCATTTGGGCTTACCGCGCTGCCTGCGCCGGTCTGAAGTTCTCTTAGCAAAGCGCCAGACTCAAGATCAACAACAAAGAGACTTGACTGGTCGCTTCCGCCGTTGTGCCCGTTGGCAAAAATAGCTACCCATTTTCCGTTGTCCAGTCGCGCAATTTGAGGGTCTGTTACGCCATAACCGAGATTTGCATGTTGAAATTCCCAGAGCACATCATTTGATGGTGAGAGCGAATCTGGTTCTGTGACATCAAGCGCAAAAACCGTTTTGCCACCGTTGCCCATTGTGCCGAGAAGTACCGTGCGCCATTCCTTGGAGCCGTCTCCGTCTTTGTCAAAATAAGCGTCCTGGATTCGGGGAGTACCGTCCATAAGATATCTGTGGGTGTAGCCGGGTTTCATCAGCTCTGAAATGCGGGCATAGTTGTTTGACCCAGCGGGCAGCAGAAGCTCGGAGGGAATGTAACCAAAGAGCTCTTCACCGGTTTCACTGTCAAACGCGTGAAGAATGCCGTCGTTAGCCGGAACGTAAAGCGCAGCGGTTCGTTCTCGATAGGCCGTAGTGGAGCGAAACGCACCATAACTGGAACCCTCAGTGCCACTCAAACGCCTGAACCCGTAGTTGGTGGTGCCCGCGAGCTGTGGGTTAGCGTTGATGACATCGCCTAAAAGACGAGTAACTGGCGCACCGCTCGCATCCTGCGTTTGTCTGTCGCGAAAGGTTGGGTGCGCCGAGTTGTCACCGTGTAACCAGGCAAGGCGGTTGGGGCCAAGGTTGTCCTGACTTTCTGCTAGGATTGGGTCAGCGTTAAGCGCATCCTGCTGTGCCTGAGAGAGGTTGCTGAGAGAAGTCGCTGAGGTAAATGCCAGCTCCACCCCCGCGCTTCCGTTATAGCTTATTAGTGTGCGATCTGCAGGAAGCGTATGTTCAAGAACTGTCTCTGCATTCCAGATTTCAGTCCCTAGGTTGAAATTAAAGCCAGTCAATGTTCCCGACCAATCTTCACTGCGGAAACCGGCAAAAAAGCCAAGCGCGTCCGTGCGAAGCACCGCTGAGTTGACCGCTGCTGCAGAAGTGGAGGTCTGAGCACATGCATAGCCGCCACGACCGTTAATGACTGGGTGAAGCGGGTCGTCGGTGTTTTGAGGGCTTCGATCGGCGTCTGGCTGTGGCCAGTTAATCGTGTTTCCCGATGCAATGGCCGCTAAGGTGTCGGAGTGGCTATCAGCAAAAGGAGACACGTTGCTGTGCGTGAAGTTCGAGCCATCTGAATTCGTGTGAGCCGGGCCCGCGGTGTTGTCTGCGTTACCGACGTTTGGAGTGCTGCCATTCCAGATGCCGCCGATCATTAAAAGAGAGAAGCTCTGGCGGCATTCGATATCAGCGGTGTTATTGCCAGTGCCGGGAGTGGTTTCCCACGGGCCTCGATTGTCAGTGCGGGAGCAGTAGTTACCCACATCTTTGAGTGCTGTTCTAAGTGGCGTGCCGCCGGAAACACTCTTGTTTTGTAACCAGGTCAAAAATTGCTGGCGACGTGTAGCGCTGTATGGACGGACGCCGCTGACTTCAAATGTAAAACGATCGGTTGGGACACGTACGTTCAAACTGACCGAGTCGATTTCGCTGAAGCCATTTTGCCACGCGGCATCAACGTTGGAATTCGGAAACCGTCCGGAACCGTCTGGCTGGTCAGGGGGGGCATACTCGGTGTCAGGATCGTAATAGATCGCGTTGACTCGGCTGCCGTAGTACCAGAAGTTACCAACGCGTAACGTACCTCCGGACCAATTAATGGGGCCACCGGAAAGAAGACTGAGATCCTTGCCGATAGAGTCAGGGATGTATTCCCAGCCCATGGACCTCGAATTGTCAAAAATAAAAACAAGATTTGAGTCCACTGACCCTTTCAGAAAAAAGGGTACTTGCGCCAACGCGGACGGCATCGTGCATATAAACAGCAACAGGCTGGCTCCAAAGGTGGTCAGTTTTCTAAAACGCGCCCGGATGTATAGCTGTGCTGTAAATTTTCTCATGGCAATGTCTCTGCTTGGAGTCAGCAACACGCTTTGGACATTCTCTAATCGCAACTGTCCATAGAGGTCGCATTTTACTCGGGTGCCAACAAAATAGTTGACTGCAACACAGTCACGGCTTCGCCGCTTCCTCCTTGACCTCTTGAGGTCGTCAGGTAACGCTCAAAACAGGGTCCTGGTTCAAGCGGACAAACGTCGGCAAGGTACGCAAGGTGGTAGGCGGGTTGAGCGCTGACGTTTGATCCTGCGTTCCCGACGCCAGAAGGGGCAGGGTCGGCGCCATCCCATGCCCAAGGGTCGATCATCAGACCCTCGTTGTAGGCAGTTTGACGTATTGCCAGCGTCGTCATAAGGCTGTTTTCACCTTGCCTCAAGGCAGCTTCTGACGCCTGAAATGAAATCGCGCCATCGTACGCGTTGCTGGCCATTCGCTCCTGCAGAATGGAACTCTGCATCCCCCCAACTGCAAGCAGCGATATTAAGAGCAGCATGACAAGAACGACAATAAGCGTGGCCCCGTGTTGCCATCTGGATGAGGGCGCAAATTGCGTCAACTGTGCTGGCTTTTCGATGATTTTCATTCCATTTTCCCCCTGAGCGCTGCCGTGTTCACGGACACCAGACGAAGCCGTCGGTCGCCGTTATTAGCCTGAGCGATTTCGCTGCCGAGCATGTCGAAGTTGCGGCTATTTTCTTCGTCAAGAACGTCGCTGGGACTCCTTGTCATGACAGAAAAGCGGACGCTTGCGACGGTGTCCCAGTCGGCTACTTCGTCAGCCGGTATGTAGGCGTCCGCAGCGTTGGACCCATCAGTATCGACACCGTACAGAATCTGAAGTGTTTCGACCCCGGACACAAGTTCCTGCGGATTCTGAAGTGGGGTCATCAGCCGGCGGAAAAGTGCAGGTTCCCCGCTGGTGCCCTCGCCAATGTAATAGGCCATCGTTGCAAACGCATAAAGCCTGGTCTGCAAGTCATAGCCGAGGCCAAATGTATTGGAGACAGTAGTGATGGTCGAACGGCTCGCCGCATCGCTGTTCTGAAAAAGCTCGCCCTTTGAGCAATCACCACGCGTGGCCAAAACGTTGCGGCCGGCACTAACGCCGGAGGCGTCCGCCAGGTTTATGACGCTGTCGCCCGGATTTGTGACTGCACCGACCTCTACTCCAAGAGGTGTCAAGGTGTTGACCATGATGACATCTGCGTTAACGACTACGGAACCTTCCAGTGAGGTCGGAAGATCGATCCCGGCGGTCCCAGAATCCCAGTGCCCTGCGCTTGGTGTGGACAAGGTTTTCGCCAGTGTAATGGCGTCACCGGGGCCCGTTCCGGTGTATTCCCAGCCCTGCAGTGCTTGAGTCAGGGGCACAATCAAATTGCCGCTTAGCCGGTTATCCACAATTTTTTTAAGCGGCCTGCCCATGTGCGCGAGGCATCCGAAACTTCCGGCGGATCTAAGTTCGGGAGTCAGCATCGCGGAAACAAAACGCGTGCTTTCCTGGGCGTATGCGAGCCCCTCCGTTTGGCGATAGGTAACGCTGCTGCTGAGATAGATCTGGGTTACACCCAGAGTAAGCAGTAAGCCCAGAACCATCGTAATGAGCAGCTCTATCACTGACAAACCTGACTCAAGAAAAACGTGACGAACCCCGTGAAGGCGATGAAACATTGGCTTTTGCACGGTCAGACCTCTGTTCTCACGACGATGGGGTTCATGGTCTGATCTTTCTGATTCCAGTCAATGGTGATCGTGACGGTCTTACCGACTACCTCTATGGTGCGCTGCGCAGCCGGAAGCAGGCAGACCAGATTATTCTCCCACGCCTCAACGTCATTTCCGGCAACTGTTGCGTTAGTAGGCACAAACGATGTGTCGCATGCTCCGTCGTCAGCGCCTACAGCGGCGCCCGCGACCAGGGCATAGTCCGCGGGATTACCGGAATTGGCTCGCACCCTCTCCAGTATGTCCTCTGCAAGCAACACCGCCTGACTCCGGCTTTGCGACTGAGACATCATCTGCAAAGAAACGACCTGGGTTGAGGCAACACCGAGTATGCCAATACCCAGAACCAAAACAGCGACCAGAATTTCGACCAGTCCGAGACCAGATTGCTGTTTGAGATTGAGTTGCTGGCGATTTCGACGTTCAGTTTTCACAAGAATTGGTTGTGTCATGTGCGGTCTCCGTTCACAAGATTGATACCGGATGCCAGGCTAGTGTTTTTTTCAAAATGCGCTGTCCTGCTGGTAAGCTCAAAATTGCTAAAGCGAAAAGGTCATTGACCTGTGCCGGGCAGGCGATCAACGAAAACGTAGCGTGAGCGGTGTGATTAAGTTCACGCTATCCGCTCGTTTATCGGGCCTTGGCTGTTTCGTCAGATCGTTGGTAAAGATGTCGGGCAGGTGAGAGTGACTCCCCACGGAAGCCTGATAGCGCCATCGCCGTCTTCATCATGCAGCCGTCGCAAACGGCCGCCCATGCTAAGCGCAAGATAACTCATGTCGACTGAACCGTCGCCGGAAGGTGAGCAAGCGACCAGGCTGCCCATAGTGCCATGGCTCATGCCGTTTGGAGACAGCTGAAAATAGCCTCTTCCGGCCGTTCGTGAATACAACTCTGAATGATTTTTTGCAAGATCGAAGACCCGGTGGATTCTGGCACCGTCCGGGCGTTTGTCGTTGTTTGTGTCAGGGAATACGGATACCGGGTTGTTCCAGTTGTCCGTACAGGTCTGTGAGTCAGACAATGGGCAGATCGTGGTAAGATTTTTTCTATTAATGGCGAAGGAGCGGGCCAGCGCAAACATTCTGTACGTGTCGTTAACGACACTGGTGTGACGGGTTGATGCAATAATAGAGATCCACGAGTTGCTCGCAAATGCCGCTAGAGTGCCAACAATTGCAAGTGTTAACGCAAGTTCTATAAGGGTGAAACCCTGGGGCATTTTTGGGGAAGGCATAGTTCAACATCCATGTTGATAAGTATAATTCTCAGCTTTTTTCACATCCTGTGAATAGAGCTTTCTTGAGCTTAGCCGCAAACTGCCTCAATCGCACACTTTAGGACTGTATTTTGCAATGGTGATCACTCCAGTCCCAGTTTCTTCAATTTATACCGCAACGCCCGAAAGCTGATCCCCAGTTTTTTCGCCGCCGCTGTTTTATTCCAACGGGTGACTTCGAGCGCCTGCTCAATAGCCTTGCGCTCTATGTTCTCTAGGTATTCCTCAAGGCCCAAGTCTGGCTCCGACAGTTCAATATCCGCCGTTGTCGTCATCTCAGCCGCTGGTGTCAGCAAAGGCGAATTAATATTGCTGTTGGGGCTTCCAAGCTGAAGGTCGACGCTGTCGATAGCGTCGCCGTCACACAGGGTAAACGCCCGCTCCAGTATGTTTTCCAGCTCACGCACATTACCGGGGAAATAATAGCCCTTTAAATAGTTAACGGCGGCATCGGTAAGGGCGATAGGTGCGCACTCGCATTCGCGAGCGATGCGCAGCAGGATGTGCCTGGCAAGCAGCGCTACGTCGCCACGGCGTTCGCGCAGAGGCGGCACGCGGATTTCAATCACGTTGATGCGATAGAACAAGTCCTGGCGGAACAGGCCATTTTGTACCAGCGCCGGAAGGTCTTTATGGGTTGCGCTAAGCACGCGAATATCGACCGGCACTTCGTGGCTGTCACCAACAGGGCGTACGGCTTTTTCCTGAATGGCCCGCAGAAGTTTTACCTGCATGGGCAGAGGCAAGTCAGCGATTTCATCGAGAAACAGGGTGCCGCCGTTGGCACTTTGAAACAGGCCTGCATTATTGTCTACGGCTTCGGTGAAGCTGCCTTTTTTGTGGCCGAAAAACTCGTTTTCCATCAACTCAGACGGAATAGCGCCACAGTTCACGGCGATGAACGGCCCATCACATCTAGGGCCCTGTTGGTGAATGGTGCGCGCAACCAGCTCTTTACCGCTGCCGGATTCGCCTTGAATAAAAATCGGCGCCTGGCTGCGAGCCAGTTTGCGGGCCTGATTGCGTAAGGTTTGAATCTGGGCGGAATTGCTCAGCAGCAAACCTGGGTCGTTGTTGTCTTCTGGCGCAGGCTCCGAGTTCTTGGCCAGCTTCAGGGCGGCGTTGATCAGCTCCCGCAGCTGAGGCAACTCAACGGGTTTTGAGACAAAATCAAAAGCACCTGCTTTCAAGGACTCAATGGCGATGTCCATACTGCCGTAGGCGGTTATAACGGCGACCGGCGTATTGGGCGAATGTTGCTGAATCCATTGCACCAGCTCGATGCCCTTGCCATCTGGCAGGTTCATGTCGGTCAGGCACACATTTGGCTTGTGCTTTTGCATGCCCGCGATGCCTTCTGCCAGAGTGCCGGCGGTGACCGTGTTCAGACCCATGCGGCTGAGGGTGATCTCTAGCAGGTCACGGATGTCGGGTTCGTCGTCTACGATCATCGCGGTCAGTTTGGTCATATTGCCCTTCAGATCACACGCCCGGGATGGGCAAACATAATGCGAAAGCAGCAACCTGAACGCTCGGTGTCAATCAACGACAGGTGAGCCTGATTCGCCTCACACAACTCTTTTGCCAGATAAAGACCCAGTCCAGTGCCATTTTTGTCGGTTGTAAAAAACGGTTCGAATACAGACGACGCGTCTTCTTTGGCAATTCCCGGGCCGTAATCCTTGACGTCAAGGTAGGCGCGGGCGCCGTCGGCGGCGATTCCGGTGACCATTTTTATTTTTGCCTCGCCAGAATGCAACTGACTGTAGCGTAAACTATTGTCGCATAAGTTGATCAGAATTTGTTCCAGCTGGCTAATGTCAAAACGCGCTTTGGGGCGAACGCCAGGCTGAACCTGAAGGCGGATAAACACGGGTTCGTATTGACTGTGGGTTTGCAGAAAATCATCACGGAACTGTTCTAACCAGGGCTGCAAATCGATCGGCTCGGCGGCTGGAGTTTCACGACGAGACACACCCAGTACATTCTCTATAATGACGTTTACACGTTTTGAGTGGCGGCGAATAATCGTCAGCATCTTTTGGTCGGCCGTATCCATATTCGGCGACTCGTTCAAAAGTTGCGCAGCGTGGCTGATGACCCCCAGCGGGTTGCGAATTTCATGGGCGATGCTGGCTGTCAATTGGCCCAATGAGGCGAGTTTCATTTGTTGCGCCTGCTGGGTTACGCGGCTGGTGTCTTCCAGAAACACCAACACCAGCTCGCCGGTATTTTGGTCCAGGTGCGCAAACGTGGTTTGTATGGGGAGCGACGAGCTTGTGGTCCGAAGCGGCGCGACGTCTTGTTGCGAATGCAGCAGCCAGCTTTTAAATTCGGCTAGCAGGCTTGCGGACAAAACCGGCGCGCCCGTTGTTGTTTCTGCTTGCTGCGTAGAAACCGAATACCCCGCCAGCATTTCGCCGGCAGCGGCGTTCATTAGGCGAATCTGGCCCTTGTGGTCTAACACCAGTATACCGGTGCGCATGCGCTGAATAATTTGTTGGTTAATCTGTTCAAGCTCGGCGAGGCTTCGGGCACGACTGTTGGCAAGTATTTCGCTGCGGCGTAGGCGGATGGCAATGTATTGCAAAGCGGCGGCGGTGACAAAATAAACAATGCCCAATGACCCGGCCCGCACTACCTCGTCGGCGCTTCTGCCCTGTTCCAACGTGGCCCAAAGTGCAATGGCCAGTGAACTGAGAGTGGCCAGGGCAGCGTAAAATATACCCATGCGCCCTGACGTCATGATATTGCCGGCGGCGACGGATACGATCACCAGGTTTGCCATGCTATTGGTGATGCCGGAACCGCTGACCAGTAAGCCGTGAATGATTAGTATATCCAACAAAATGGAGACGCTGATGTGGCGCTCACGGGGCTGGAAACCAATAATCATTAGCACCGCTATAAACGCATTTACGGCCAGATAGGCGATAACGCCCGCCTGAAAGTAGTCCAGTTGGCGGAAGCGAGCGTCAAAACTGGTGGTATCCACCAGCAGTAGCCCGATAATCAATACGCCCAGCACCAGACGATAGTAGTTATAGACCCGAAACAGCTCGCCGCGCTGGCGTGTGCTCAGCAAGTCGCCCGCCCTGGCTGCGGGCACCATTGTTGTGGAAAGTGTTGATGAATTGGAGAGCGTGGGCGGCGTGGAAGACGCTGTCATAATGAGTGCCATATACCCGGTGGAAGCAACCTTTAGCTGCCGGTGGTGGTAGTGCTAATGCTTGCGCCCACTAAAGACGTTGCCGCAGACTTGGTGCGGCCGCGTGTTTATAATAGCCCTTTTTAAGGCATCAGTAACAGGAGCCGACCTATGTCGTTAACAGCGGATCAGCCTCGATCCACACAAACACTGGGCGCTTTGCGCTTGGTGATGGTTCAACAGAACTTTTTGGTCGGTGACATACCCGGCAATGCCCAACGGATTGTTGCGGTGGCAAGGCAGGCCGATGAACAGTGCCAGGCTGACATCGTGGTGTTTCCCGAGTTGGCGCTGACCGGCTATCCGCCGGAGGATTTGCTGCTGCGGCCAAGCCTGGACATTCGCGTACAAGCGGCAATCGATGAAATCTGCGGGGCAGGGTTGGCACCAATTGTGGTGTTTGGTGCGCCTGTGCGCGCAAACGGCAAACTCTATAATGCTGCGCTGGTGATGGAAAACGGTAAGATTCGCCATCGTTATTTCAAACAGTGCCCGCCTAACTATCAGGTTTTCGACGAAAAACGTTATTTCGCCAGTGGCTCTGAGCCATTGGTGGCGAGTTTGCGCGGCGTCGACGTTGGTATTACGGTGTGTGAAGATTTGTGGGCGGAGGGTCCGGTTGAGACGGCCGCCGCAGCCGGCGCAAAACTGGTGCTGAATCTGAATGCGTCGCCGTATTCCCAGGGCAAACAACTGCGGCGTAAAGCACTGGTTCAACGCAAAGCAAAAGCCGCTGGCGTGCCCATTGTGTACGTCAACCTGGTGGGCGCTCAGGACGAGTTGGTGTTTGATGGTGGTTCGCTGGTGGTCGATGGCAAAGGCGACATTGCTGCCGAAGCGCCGCAGTTTGAACAGGGCTTGTTCGTTGTCGACTTTGACTGTGGAGAAACCTGCCAGCCGCTTGCTCAACCATTACCACCGCCGCTGTCTGCAAGCGCGGCGGTGTATCAAGCGTTGGTGATGGGTGTTCGGGACTATGTGGGTAAAAATGGCTTCAAGTCTGTGGTGCTGGGCTTGTCAGGAGGTATCGACTCGGCGCTGACGCTGGCCATAGCGGTGGATGCGCTGGGCAAGGAGCAGGTGCGGGCGGTGATGATGCCGTTTCGCTACACTGCGGATATCAGCCTAGAGGACGCAGAGGCCCAGGCCAGTACCATGGGCGTGCACTACGACGTGTTTTCAATCGAGCCCATGTACGATGCTTTTATGGCAACCTTGGCTGAGCCCTTCACCGGCACCACTGTGGACACTACCGAGGAGAATCTTCAGTCTCGCCTGCGGGGTGTTTTGTTGATGTCGCTGTCGAACAAATTCGGCTCTTTGGTGCTGACCACGGGCAACAAAAGTGAGATGGCGGTCGGCTACTCGACTCTTTATGGCGACATGGCCGGCGGCTTTGATGTGCTTAAAGATGTGGCCAAAACCCAAGTCTTTGAGCTATCGCGTTATCGCAATACGGTGGCCCTGGTTATACCTGAACGGGTGATTACACGGCCACCCTCGGCTGAGCTGGCGCCAGACCAGAAAGACGAAGACAACCTGCCGGGTTATGACGTTCTGGACGCTATCTTGCATCGCTACGTCGAGCAGGATGAAAGCGCCGAGGTGATCGTTGCTGCAGGCTTTAACCGCGCAGACGTAGAGCGGGTGATTCGCCTGGTGGACATCAACGAATACAAACGCCGGCAGGCGCCAATCGGTGTGCGGGTTTCAGAACGGGGCTTCGGCAAAGACCGCCGTTATCCCATTACCAACGCTTGGAAAAGCGGCGTATAAAAAATCGGGGGTCGTTTATGGCTCCCGACTCAGCAACTCGCGGACAGCGGCGCTACTCGTTGCTCATCAAACCAAAAGTGATCACGTTGGCAAGGGAGCGGTTTTCTTTGCGCAGAATATCGGGCTCAAATCCTCCATTTTGGTTAAACGCTACGCTGTTCGGAAAATTTGTCCGTAGCAGAGCAATGGCGTCTTGGCTGCCTTTCCTTATGTCCAAAAAGCGAAATGTTTCCGCAACAATAATGATGGCTTCTTCCACCACGGGTGAGCTCGGGTAATTCATTACCACATAGCGAGCGCGGTTATTGGCTGCAATGTAGGCTTCCCGCGTGATGTAATAACGCGCCGCGTGAAGTTCCAACTCGGCCATGCGGTTGCGCACTGCTATCATTCGCTGGCGGGCATCGGCGGCGTACAAGCTGTCAGGATAGCGGTTGAGCAACTTGGAAAAGTCGCGGAACGCCTGCAACTGTTCGCCTGGTGCACGGGCGTTGGCCTCTATCGGGAAGTAGCGTGCAGCAAGCCCAATGTCTAGGTTGTAAGAGGCCAGGCCACGCATGAACAGGGCATAGTCGCCGTGCTCGCTTTGCGGGTTCAGTCGCAGAAAGCGATCCGCCGCGGCGCGGGCGCCTTCCAGATCAAGATTCTGATAGCGTGCAAAAATCAGGTCAAGCTGGGCTTGCTCGGCGTAGCGGCCAAACGGATAGTAGGTTTCCAGAGCATCCAGTTGGGTTTCCGCATCGTTGAAATTGCCAGAATTCATGGCGCTGCGGGCGTTCTCGTAATAGGTTTGCTCGGGTAATACCTGTTCCTGCTTATTTGTGGCGCAGGCGCTAAGTAGCACAACTATTAAGGATACTACCCATAAACGGACAACTGATCTCATGCCGGAATCCCGTATAATATCGAAAAGTTCAAAGAGCCTTCATTGTAACGGGGAAGGCACCGGATGTGCAGCAGAAGCCCGGCTGTTTGTCATAGTGTAAGCTAAACGTAACACAACCAGGCCCTGGGGGCTTAATGTCAGCTGAAAATCGAATTATCGCCAGTTTTGTAATACCGCCCAAACTGAGCGACAAACGCCTTGATCAAGCCGCCGCAGAGCTCATGCCCGAGCACTCACGCTCGCGCCTGCAATCCTGGGTAAAAAGCGGCGCCCTGACTGTGAACGGCGGTCAGTGTAAACCCCGTGACAAAGTGATGCTGGGTGACAGTCTTAAGCTGAACGCCGAACCGGAAGCGCAGGTGACCTGGCAGGCAGAAGCGATCACCCTGGACATTGTTTATGAAGACGAGCACATACTGATCATCAACAAGCGAGCCGGTTTGGTGGTGCACCCGGCGGCCGGCCACGCCGACGGTACTTTGGTGAACGCGATACTGAATATAGCGCCGGAAGTAGAAAACTTGCCGCGCGCTGGCATTGTGCACCGCCTGGACAAAGACACCTCCGGCGTAATGGTGGTGGCGCGCAGCCTGATTGCCCACACTTCGTTGGTAAACCAGCTGCAAACCCGCACCATGGGCCGTGAATACGAAGCCGTTGTAGTGGGCACCCTGACCGGCGGCGCTACTGTCGATGCCCCAATCGGGCGCCATCCCACCGAGCGTAAGAAGATGGCGGTGGTGAAAGCCGGCAAGCCGGCCGTTACCCACTACCGCGTGGCCGAGCGCTTTGTGGCCCACACTCATGTGCGCTGTAAACTGGAGAGCGGACGTACCCACCAGATTCGTGTTCATCTGACCCACGTAAAACACCCGCTGGTGGGCGATCCTGTTTACGGCGGGCGCCTGCGGTTGCCCAAAGGCACCACCGAAGAATTGCGCGACGTACTGTCTGGCTTTCACCGCCAGGCCCTACACGCGCGCCAGCTGACCCTGGAGCACCCGCAAACCGGCAAAACCATGAGCTGGGATGTGCCCTTGCCAGAGGATTTCCAGCTGCTGCTGGCAGCGTTGCGTAAGCACGTAAAAGATATGGAAAGCGATGAATTCTGATCTGCCGTTAATAGCGCCTGCCTGGCCAGCTCCGGCCAGCGTGCAGGCGTTCAGCAGCACCCGCCAGGGTGGCGTTAGCGCGACGCCCTGGGATCAACTGAATCTGGGCGATCACGTTAACGACCGCCCTCAGCACGTCGCCGCTAACCGTCAACGACTGGCGGATTATATTGGCTTGCCAGCACCGCGCTTTGCTTGGTTAAATCAGGTGCACGGAACCGTTGTTGTTGAAGCAACAGCCCAGAACCTGGGCCAACTTTTACCCGCCGACGCCAGCTACACTCGCGAACCCAGCGTGGTGTGCGCCATTCTTACCGCCGACTGCCTGCCGGTCGTACTCTGCAACTACCAGGGAACCATAGTCGGCGCAGCCCACGCTGGTTGGCGCAGCCTGTGCGGTGGCGTGTTAGAAAACCTGATAACAGCAATGGCCGAACCCGTCGAAAACCTGATGGCCTGGCTCGGACCCGCCATCGGCCCCGACCAGTTCGAAGTAGGGCCAGAAGTACGCCAGGCGTTTATCAACCACAGCTCGCAAGCGGCCAGCGCGTTTGCAAGCCAGGGCGCACGCTCTGGCCACTATATGGCCGACATCTACCAACTGGCAACGCAGCGTCTGCGGCAAGCGGGCGTCAGCTCGATAGGTGGCGGTGGCCTGTGCACCGTTAGCGACAGCCAGCGCTTCTACTCCTACCGTCGCGACGGCCAAACCGGCCGAATGGCCACGCTGATAGCCTTTCATTAAGCCATAAAGTAGATTCAACAGGCCGACACCGGCCCATTGCACAAAGACTCGGAGCGACCCTAATGAGAATCGACAAGCTAACCAGTCGCCTGCAAAGCGCTCTGGCCGACGCGCAATCCCTCGCGGTTGGTAAAGACCACAATTTTATAGAGCCGTTGCACCTGATGCAGGCCCTGCTAGACCAAGACGCCAGCTCCATTAAACCGCTGCTGAAACAGGCTGGCGGCGAGTACACTCGAATCCGCCAAGCGGTCATTAAAGCAATTGAGAGCCTGCCTGAAGTAAAAGGCAGCGCCGGCGATGTTGCCATGTCCAACGACATGGGCCGTCTGTTCAACATTGCCGACAAACTCGCGCAAAAGCGTAAAGATCAGTTTGTCTCTAGCGAACTGATGTTGCTGGCAGCATTGGAAGATCGCGGCAGCTTGGGGCGGGTGCTGCGTGAACAAGGCGTGGACAAGGTTGCGCTGGAAAAAGCCATCGAAAATGCTCGCGGTGGCGACTCCGTCGACGATGCGGGCGCCGAAGAAAATCGCCAGGCATTGGATAAATACACCATCGACCTGACTGAAATGGCCGAGTCGGGCAAGCTTGATCCGGTGATTGGCCGTGACGACGAGATCCGCCGCACTATCCAGGTACTCCAGCGCCGTCGCAAGAACAATCCGGTGTTGATTGGTGATCCTGGCGTGGGTAAGACCGCCATTGTGGAAGGCCTTGCCCAGCGTATTGTGAATGGCGAAGTACCCGAAGGCCTGAAAAGCAAGCGCGTATTGTCTCTGGATATGGGTTCGCTGATTGCCGGTGCCAAATTTCGCGGTGAGTTTGAAGAACGTCTGAAAGCCGTGTTGAAAGAACTAACAAAACACGAAGGCCAGATTATCTTGTTTATTGACGAAATCCACACCATGGTGGGTGCAGGTAAGGCCGAAGGTTCGATGGACGCCGGCAACATGTTGAAGCCAGCGCTGGCTCGCGGTGAGCTTCACTGCGTGGGCGCGACCACCCTGGATGAGTACCGAAAACACATTGAAAAAGACGCTGCTCTTGAGCGCCGATTCCAGAAAGTGCTGATAGACGAGCCCAGCGAAGAAGACACCGTTGCCATACTGCGTGGCCTGAAAGACCGCTATGAAGTGCACCACGGCGTTGAAATAACCGACAGTGCCATTATTGCCGCTGCCAAACTGTCGAGTCGTTACATTGCCGACCGCAAACTGCCGGACAAAGCCATTGATCTGGTGGACGAGGCTGGCAGTCAGATTCGTATGGAAATGGACTCCAAACCCGAACCGCTGGACCGCTTGGAGCGCCGCCTGATCCAGCTGAAAATCGAGCGTGAAGCGCTGAAAAAAGAGACGGATCCGGCCTCGAAGAAACGCCTGGAAGAACTCTCCAGTGTGATTGATGGGGTGGAGCGCGAATACGCCGATCTGGAAGAAGTTTGGAGCGCCGAAAAGGCCGCTTTACACGGCTCGCAAAAGATCAAAAGCGAGCTTGAGCACGCGCGAACCGAATTGGAGAGTGCCCGGCGGGCCGTTGACCTTGGTCGAATGTCCGAGTTGCAGTACGGCCGCATTCCTGAGCTTGAGCGCCAGCTGGATATGGCAAGTCAAGCCGAGATGATGGAAATGACCCTGCTGCGCAACCGGGTGACTGAGGAAGAAATTGCAGAAACCGTCTCCAAGTGGACCGGTATTCCGGTGTCGAAAATGCTTGAAGGCGAACGCGATAAATTGATGCGCATGGAAGAGGCCCTACACAAGCGGGTGATCGGACAAAACGAGGCCGTAGAAGCGGTGGCTAACGCCGTGCGCCGCTCCCGCGCCGGGCTGTCAGACCCTCATCGTCCCAACGGTTCCTTCTTGTTCCTCGGCCCCACCGGTGTCGGGAAAACTGAATTGTGCAAGGCATTGGCATCGTTTCTGTTTGACACCGACGACGCCATGGTGCGCGTAGACATGTCGGAGTTTATGGAGAAGCACTCCGTAGCGCGGTTGATTGGTGCGCCCCCGGGTTATGTGGGTTATGAAGAGGGTGGTTACCTGACCGAAGCCGTGCGCCGGCGGCCTTATTCCGTGCTTTTGCTGGACGAAGTAGAGAAGGCGCATCCGGATGTGTTCAACATTCTGTTGCAGGTTCTTGACGATGGTCGCCTGACTGACGGCCAAGGCCGCACCGTCGATTTCCGCAACACTGTGATAGTGATGACGTCTAACCTGGGTTCTGGAATCATTCAGCAGTATGCGGGAGAAGAAAACTACGACGTCATGAAAGCCCTGGTGATGGACGAAGTTGGCATTCATTTTCGTCCTGAATTCATAAACCGGGTAGACGAAGTGGTGGTGTTTCATCCCTTGGCAGCGAATCAGATCCGTGGCATCGCCAAAGTGCAGATCGAGCTTCTCGACAAACGTTTGCAACAGCAGGACATTACCCTGGACCTGGATGAAAGCGCGATGGAGCTGCTTGCCAATACCGGCTACGATCCGGCTTACGGCGCAAGGCCGCTAAAACGGGCGATTCAGCGGATGATCGAAAACCCCTTGGCGCAACAACTGCTGCAAGGCAGCTTCGGCCCTGGGGACGCCATTCGCACCCGTGTTGAAGAAGGCGCGCTGGTGTTCAGCAAGGCCTGACAAACCTTGAATACGTGATGGTGGGGCTGCAGTGAACCGAACATACCCGTTACGGGTGGGTTCAGAGCGCTTTTTCAGCACCGCAGTTTTGTCCAGCGATGTCCTCGTACGCTTGTTTTTGCTGCGAGACCTCGTCTGGGGTCAGGAAGCGTTGTTCGCCGTCCTCGGTGATTCGAATACGGGCGTTGTTGCTGATTATCCCAAGATTCTGTTGCACTGTGTCGCAGCGTGTTTTGCGTTGCGCTTGGCGAGTAGCTGTGGCATCGACTGCGCGTGATGCTTCTCTGGCGGTTTGCTGCTGCTCCAGCTCCAGCTCATTCACCCGCTGCCGGGCCGATGAATTGTTGTTTACGAAGCTGGATGGGCCAGACCTTACGCTAATCTGTTCAGCCTGAATGCCTGTGGGCTGGCGATCACCAAAGTGGGTAACGCCGTCTGCATCGATCCACTTGAATACCGCTGTGGCACTCGCCGCAGCCGGTGCTGTTGCCATCGCCATTGCCAATAACAGAGTCATTGTTTTTAGGTGTGTCTTCATCGTTTGTTGTCCGCTGTGGTTGACCTGTCGGAGGAAACGGGTGAATGGCCAATTATGCTGCAGTCTCAACGTACTGGAACAATTATGCCGGCTCATTTGGTTTTTTTCTTTTGACGGGTTCAAATAAGGAACAGTCTATTTAGCCAAAGTGTCTATTGACAGGGAGTTTCCCGCTGTCAGAATTAATAGTTGCCTGAATGCGGGAAGGAATATAGCCGGCAATCCCGTCCATATTCCCTCGTTTATTACCGCGCCTAACACACCGCCCATTGTTGCGGTTGGGGTTGTTGCTTACGTGCAATCTGTTGACTGGCTGTTCTCCGCAACCCTCAGGAGGACCGCTGGTCAGGAGACAACCTTTGTTAACTGGGGCGTGATGGAGTATCGGTTCAGCTTTCACAAAAAGCCACACAACCGTATATCTAGGTAGCCGGGGTGGTACCCCGATTAACTCATTTGCAGAAGAGGGTCGAAAACGTGGAGTTATTGTCTGGCGCCGAAATGCTCATCCGATCGTTACAGGATGAAGGCATAGAGAATATTTATGGTTATCCGGGTGGAGCAGCCCTGCATATATACGACGCTCTGTTCAGGCAGGATATTGTCAAACACATCCTGGTCAGGCACGAACAGGCGGCGGTGCACATGGCTGATGGCTATGCCCGTGCTACCGGCAAAGCGGGTACAGTGCTGGTTACCTCAGGACCCGGTGCGACGAACACCATCACCGGTATTGCGACTGCCTTTATGGACTCCATTCCGATGGTGGTTCTGTGTGGGCAGGTAGCATCAACGCTGATTGGTGAGGATGCCTTCCAGGAAACCGACATGATTGGTGTCTCCCGCCCGGTGGTGAAGCACAACCTCAGCGTGCGCCACCCGTCCGAAATTCCGGAAATTATTCGTAAGGCTTACTACATTTCGACGACTGGCCGACCTGGCCCGGTGGTTGTGGACATTCCGAAGGACATGACCGCACCTAATGACCGCCACGAGTATGTGTTTCCGAAAAAAACCAAATTGCGATCTTATAATCCCGCCGTTCGTGGCCACGCCGGCCAGATCAAAAAAGCAGTGGACATGCTGCTGGCGGCCAAGCGACCGATTGTGTACGCCGGCGGTGGTGTCATTCTGGGCAGGGCTTCTGACCAGCTGACTGAAATGGTGCTTGGCTTGGGTTACCCCATCACGAATACCTTGATGGGTATAGGTTGTTATCCGGCGAGTGACAAGCAGCACATTGGTTGGTTGGGCATGCACGGCACCTACGAATCCAATATGGTTATGCATCACGCGGACCTGATTTTGGCCGTCGGTGCGCGCTTTGACGACCGTGTTACCAACGCGACCGAGAAATTCTGTCCTGGTGCTCGCATTATCCACATTGACATTGATCCGGCGTCGATTTCCAAAACCATCAGCGCCGATGTGCCGATTGTTGGGCCGGTGGATTCTGTGCTGAAAGAAATGCAGGCGCTGATCAAGGAAAGCAAGATCAGGCCTGACGTCGATGCGCTGGCATCCTGGTGGAAGCAGATCGACGAATGGCGCGCTTTTCACGGTATGCGCTATGAAACAAGTGATGACGTTATCAAACCGCAGGAAGTGGTGGAAATGCTGCACCGTCTGACCAACGGAGGTGCCTATGTCACCACCGATGTGGGGCAGCACCAGATGTTTGCCGCTCAGTACTACAAGTTTGACAAGCCTAACCGCTGGATCAGCTCCGGTGGTCTGGGCACCATGGGCTTTGGCCTGCCGGCAGCGATGGGCATAAAGCTGAGCTTCCCGGATGAAGAAGTGCTCTGCATCACTGGCGAAGGCAGTATCCAGATGAATATTCAGGAGCTGTCGACCTGCAAGCAATACAGTTTGCCGGTGAAGATCATCAACCTGAATAATCAATCCCTGGGTATGGTGAAACAGTGGCAGGATATGAACTATGAGGCTCGTCATTCGAATTCCTACATGGGCTCCCTGCCGGACTTCGTCAAACTTGCTGAGGCCTATGGTCACGAGGGTATTAAAATTACGCGCAAGGAAGACCTGGAGCCCATGCTCAAAAAAGCACTGGCCATGAAGGATAAACTGGTATTCGTGGACATTTATGTGGACCCCTCTGAACACGTCTACCCGATGCACGTGGCCCGTGGCTCAATGAAAGATATGTGGCTCAGCAAAACAGAGAAGGTGTAGTCATGCGTCGAATCATTTCTGTTTTGTTGGAAAACGAGCCTGGTGCGCTGTCGCGAGTAGTGGGTCTGTTTTCACAGCGCAACTACAACATTGAAACCTTGACGGTTGCGCCCACCGAAGACCCGACAATGTCGCGTTTGACTGTAACGACCACGGGCTCCGAGCGGGTGATTGAGCAAATTACCAAGCAGCTGAATAAGCTTATTGAAGTGATCAAGCTGGTTGACCTCACTGAGGGCGCCCATATCGAGCGCGAACTCATGCTGGTGAAGCTGAAAGCGACGGGCTCCCAGCGCGCTGAAATCAAACGCACCGTAGACATCTTCCGTGGTCAGATCGTTGACGTCACCAGCTCGGTGTATACCGTTCAGCTGGCGGGTGACAGTGCCAAACTGGATGGCTTTATTCAGGCCATTGGTGCGACCGGTGTTCTGGAAGTAGTGCGTAGCGGTGTATCCGGTATTGCTCGCGGTGAAAAAGTGCTCAGCCTCTAAGGCTATTGGTTGCCAAAGTTATTAATTTTAAAAATTTACAACGTAGAACGCAGGCCCTCAGGGCCACCCAAACAATAGAGGTTAGTCATGCAGGTTTATTACGACAAGGATTGTGATCTTTCGATCATTCAGGGCAAAAAAGTAGCCATTATAGGTTTTGGTTCGCAGGGGCATGCCCATGCCTGCAACCTGAAAGATTCCGGTGTAGAGGTAACGGTTGGTTTGCGCGCCGGTTCGTCTTCTATTGCCAAGGCAGAGGCTTACGGCCTGAAAACGGCTGATGTACCCTCAGCCGTTGCAGCTGCTGACGTAGTGATGATTTTGACCCCAGATGAGTTCCAGTCACAGCTCTACCGCGACGAAGTTGAACCGAATCTGAAACAGGGCGCAACTCTGGCCTTTGCTCACGGTTTTGCTGTTCATTATAACCAGGTTGTTCCTCGTAAAGATCTGGACGTGATCATGATTGCCCCTAAGGCGCCTGGCCACACCGTACGCACTGAATTTGCTAAAGGCGGTGGTATTCCCAACTTGATTGCCATTTACCAGGACGCATCCGGTAACGCTAAAAACCTGGCGCTGTCTTACGCCAGCGGTGTGGGTGGTGGTCGTACCGGGATCATCGAAACCACGTTTAAAGACGAAACCGAAACCGATCTGTTTGGCGAGCAAGCGGTTTTGTGTGGTGGTGCGGTTGAGTTGGTAAAAGCCGGTTTCGAAACGTTGACCGACGCCGGTTATGCGCCTGAAATGGCTTATTTCGAGTGTCTGCACGAGCTCAAGCTGATTGTCGACCTGATGTACGAAGGCGGCATTGCCAACATGAATTACTCCATCTCTAATAATGCGGAGTATGGTGAATATGTAACAGGCCCGGAAATCATCAACGCCGAATCCCGTGCGGCCATGCGCAATGCGTTGAAGCGTATCCAGAGCGGTGAGTATGCCAAGATGTTCATCTCGGAAGGTGCCCTCAACTATCCGTCCATGACTGCGGCACGTCGTCTTAATGCAGCTCACCCTATTGAACAGACGGGCGAAAAGCTGCGCGGTATGATGCCGTGGATCTCCGCTAACAAGATCGTCGATAAAGACAAAAACTAAAAGTTCAGGCTTTTGGTCTTGTAAAACGCGGCCCGTGTGGCCGCGTTTTTCATATATACTGCAGCCAAATGCTTTCCGGGGTAATTGGAATGACTGACGAAAAGAAATCTGCCGAATCCATTCCGGCCAATGAGCCAGACGTGCCCGCTTCCGCCGGCCAAGGCACGGAAGACGTTCACGAGCTTCCGCCGGGAGAGGTTATTGAAGAAGAATTGGTTGGAGGGGCGCCTGTTCGTCACAAAGGTATTTTCCTGCTGCCTAATGCGCTCACGACAGCCTCTTTGTTTTCGGGCTTCTACGCGATTGTTTCCGCGGCCAACGGCGTTTTCGACAACGCCGCGATTGCCATCTTTGTGTCTATGATTCTGGATGGGTTAGATGGTCGCGTTGCGCGCATGACGAACACCCAAAGCAAATTTGGCGAAGAGTATGATTCCTTGGCCGATATGGTGGCCTTTGGTGTGGCGCCGGGGTTTGTGGCGTTCTTCTGGTTGCTTAACGGCTTGGGTAAACTGGGTTGGGCGGTCACCTTTATCTATGTGGCCGGAACGGCTTTGCGCTTGGCTCGCTTCAACACTCAGATTGGGTCGGTCGACAAGAAGTACTTTGTAGGCTTGCCGAGTCCTGCGGCGGCCGCTGCCGTGGCCGGAATGGTCTGGTGCTTTCACATGTTCGAGCCAGCGGCTTGGTTAACGGCTTTAACACTGTTTGTGGTCGCCGGTGCTGGCGTACTGATGGTCAGTAACGTGCTTTACCAGAGCTTCAAAGATCTTGATATGCGAGGCAGAGTGCCGTTCGCAGCGATTCTGCTGGTGGTGCTGATTTTTGTGGTGATTGCGCTGGATCCTGCCACCGTGTTGTTCAGTGCTTTCCTGGTATACGCGTTAACCGGGCCAGTACGAGCGCTGTTCCGCAAAAAATCTCGCCGCCCGACCTGATATTGGGTGTAAGTAAGGCGCGGGTAGGGTGTAAAGAAAAATATAAGCTCCTTTTTACGTCGTAATTAGAGGGCGTAGGTGGAGTGAGGTAAGGGTAAACCGAGACATAGGGGATATTTTTCACTTTCCCCGTTGACCTGTTCTGAGAAGTCTGTAGAATTCGCATCTCGCTTGAGGGCAAGCCGCTTCAAAGGGGCAGGAATTGAGCGTAGATTGTTTGGTAAGACGTTGAAAGGTTTGGAG
>Ga0307931_1000018_pt1 | contig 96095 bp, 84 predicted proteins | sample OrgLakmetageno47_FD_201816 | JGI IMG/M metagenome (GOLD analysis project Ga0307931, IMG submission 201816) | Saline water microbial communities from Organic Lake, Antarctica - #47 | ecosystem: Environmental > Aquatic > Non-marine Saline and Alkaline > Saline | place: Antarctica: Organic Lake...
CAAGCTGGCGTAACCGGATATGCTGGTGTCCCAGCCGCCTGCGTCAAAACTTATCGCGCTTGCCGGACCGGCCACGCCAAGAATTGCCACAGCGGCCGTCGCACGAATGGCCATTCTCAATTTGTTGTTTTGCATTGTTTTAACTCCAGATATTTATTTATTGTTGTCAGACTCGCGGCCTAACTTAGTTAACAAGCGCACATAATTCAATAACTATTTTTTATTTATTAGACCATCGTCTACATTTTGGCATTGTTTGGGCCGATCTGGAGGTGGCATTTCGAGCGAACATTGTTGCCCCAAGCACGAAACACGAGGCCTGATTTTACGGCTCTAACCCCCCGAAGCGGCGATAAAATCCAGCTCCCGGGACAGGCAGCGGGCCAGATGCATTTTCCAGATTGCAGGCTAGAAACTCGTCAGAGCGCGCGTAAATTGCGAGGTAAAGGTTCCGGCACAGTTGCTTTGCGCTGTGCCCTTCCCAGTCACTTGGTAATAGCTCGTCAGGCAGAACAGGGTCACGCAGCAGTATTTTTCGGTATTCGTGAATCAGCAGAAGCCGTGCGGCCAGGCAGTCTTCGGGGCTGAGGTTGTCCTTATGATTAAGCTCCCGCCACAGCGGGCGAAATTTTTCCAGGAAGCGCTTGTAGCGTAAACCCAGTTCATCCAGATCCCAGCTCTCTCTGACCTGCCTGCGCAGCGCTTTTGAGTTGCGTGGCTCTATTGGGTGGGTTTGTATCACAATGGCGTCATCAAGGGCGCCCCATTCTTGCAGTAACGGGGTTAATTGCTCGGGCTTGAAGCGCGGGTATTGCATGATAGTGGGTGACAGATTGCCAAAGCCCAGCCATTTGAGCTCTTCGCGCACTTTTAGCCGCAGTTCAGGTTCCAGCTGATTCAGTAATGCCAGGCACCAACCGCCGTTCCAGTTGTCGTCACCAATACTGTAAACCTGCTCAAACGCCTGCCGGAAACGCCTGAGGCCGTCCCCGGTTATGCTGTAATAACTGCAGCGACCCACTTTTTCAGCTTGCAACCAGCTTTCTTGCACCAACCGGTAAACCGATGTTCTGACCAGGCGCTCGTTAATACCCATAGGCGCAACCAGCTTCATCACGCTGCCTAACCAGACATTACCGCCGCGCGGGTGAATGACATCGCCGTAAACGGTAATGATCAGAGAACCTGCACGTACCGGGCGGTGTTGCTGAAATTCCTGTATCAGACTGGCAAGCTGACTTTTTGCTGACATGTTCTTCTCTTAAAGGATTTTCCGGCAGCGTTCAGCGCCATCGGAGTGCTTGATACTGCGATGAATGAACCTTATCTCGCCAGCGTCATCAGGTAAAGGCGGCGGGCCAGTTCACCATCGAGCATTGTGTGAGCAATGATCTAAACTAACGTTGGTGATCAAAAAACAGCGGCTGGCACCGCCGCCGCAGTTGACAGCGACGTAATGATACAATATTTTCTAATTACACATATTGTTGGTATCGTATTAAGCCGGCACTGTGCTGTGAACGCTGTTTTTGGAGTAAGATGGCTGCTATATATTTCATTAATGAGGAAGGCTTTAAAGTAGGGGATGAGTGATACGAAACCCCCCAGATCCGTCTTGAGAACTCGTTGTAACAGTCGGTAAATCAAACGCATAAAAACAAAACGATTCCGGCCTTATTCTGTGGAGAAAAAAAACAATGAATGGAACACTGGCTCATTATACGAAGAAACTTTTAGCCATCACAGCCGCTGGATTGCTGGCGATGAGTGCCCAGGCTGCCGATCCTATCCGCATTGGATCTTTTTTGTCAGTAACCGGCCCTGCATCCTTTTTGGGCGACCCAGAGCTCAAAACCCTGGAAATGTACGTCGAGAAAATCAATGAAGAAGGCGGAGTGCTTGGCCGCCAACTTGAATTGATCCACTACGATGACGCCGGCAATGCCTCTAAAGCCCGTAACTTCGCAAGCCGGCTGATTCGTTCAGACCGTGTGGATATTATTGTTGGCGGGAGTACAACCGGTGCCACCATGGCCGCGGTGCCGATGATTGAGCAGGCCCAGATTCCTTTCATCTCGCTGGCAGGCGCGACGGTTATTACCACGCCGGTGAAAAAGTGGGTGTTCAAAACGCCGCAGTCTGACCGCATGGCTGCAGAGCGTATTTTGGATGACATGAAGTCCCGGGGTTTGACCAAAATTGGTTTGATTTCCGGTACCGGTGGCTTCGGCAGCTCCGGCCGCGAGCAAACCCTTGCGGTGGCCAAGGAGATGGGCACGATTGACGTGGTTGCGGACGAAACCTACGGCGGTTCCGATACCGACATGACCGCGCAGTTGACCAACATTCGCGGTACCGACGGTATTCAGGCCATCTTGAACTTCGGCTTTGGCCAAGGCCCGGCCATTGTTACTCGCAACTACGCCCAGCTGGGTGTTGATCTGCCATTTTACCAGTCTCACGGTGTCGCTTCTGACGGTTTCCTTGAACTGGCGGGTGACAGTGCTGAAGGCCTGAGGCTGCCCGCATCGCCTTTGCTGGTGCCGGACTCTCTGCCGGAATCAGACCCTCAGAAACCGATCGTAGAAGCGTATAAAAGCGAATATGAAGCTCGCTGGAACGCTAAGGTGTCCACCTTTGGCGCCTATGCCTATGACGGCCTGATGCTGGCGGTAGAAGCCATCGAAAAAGCCGGTACGACGGATAAAGCAGCCGTGCGCGACGCGCTTGAAAATATTCAGGGCCACGTGGGCGTAACCGGCGCCTACAACATGTCTGCCGATGACCATAACGGCCTTACTGCTGATTCATTCCGCATTCTGGAAGTTAAGGACGGCAGCTGGACGTTGGTCGACTAAACCTTTTTTATCCGGACTAAAGGCTGGCATCCGCTCTTCGGGGTGGTTGCCAGCCGCTGCGTGAGCGGACCCGATTATGTTCTCTGAATTCCTGCAGTACCTGTTTACCGGTATCACCATTGGCGCCACCTACGCCCTGATCGCTTTGGGCTTTACCCTTATTTACAACGCCAGTCATGTGATCAACTTCGCCCAGGGCGAATTTTTGATGATTGGCGGTATGGCAACCGTGTCGTTAACGGCCATGGGCGTGCCGATGTTGCTTGCCATCGTGTTGGCGGTTGCCCTTGCGGGTTTGATGGGTATTGCCCTGCAGCGCCTGGCGATTGCACCGGCAAAAGATGCGAACGTTGTCACCTTGATCATTATTACCATCGGCGCGTCTATTTTTATCCGCGGTCTGGCGCAATTAGTCTGGGGCAAAAAGTACCACGTGATGCCTAACTTCAGCGGCGACGAACCGATTGCCGTATTTGGCGCTGTACTGAACAGTCAGAGCCTATGGGTGCTGGGCGTGGGGGCGGTGCTGGTAGCGGTATTGGTGTATTTCTTCACCCGCACCATGACCGGTAAAGCGATTCTTGCCACTTCGATGAACAAAGACGCCGCCCGCCTGGTGGGTATTCGCACCCAGATGGTGCTGATGCTGGCGTTCATGGTGTCTGCCCTGTTGGGTTCAATCGCCGGCATTGTGGTTGCGCCAATTACCTTCACTTCTTACGACATTGGCATCATCCTTGGTTTGAAAGGCTTTGTGGCAGCGGCCATTGGCGGCCTGGGTAGCGGTGTGGGCGCCGTTGTGGGTGGTTTGGCGCTGGGCGTGGTTGAGGCCATGGCCGCGGGCTATCTGTCGTCTGATTACAAAGACGCGGTGGCCTTTTCTATGATTCTGCTGGTGTTGTTCTTTATGCCCCGGGGCCTGTTTGGCGCCAACGTTGTGGAGCGGGTGTGATGATCGCGAAACTCTTTGAATTTCGTTTGAAAGGCCTGGTGTTTTTGGCCCTTGTGGTTTTTGCTCTGCCTTTGTTCATCTCCAACCCGTTTCATTACAGCCTGGCCACGCAAATCGCGTTGATTGCCGGCGCCGTGGTGGGGCTTAACCTGCTAGTAGGCTTTGCCGGTCAAATCAGCCTGGGGCACGCCGGCTTTTTTGGCCTGGGTGCCTACTTCAGCGCGATCATGACCGGTCATTATGACTGGTCTGCTGTTCCGGCGCTGATTGTCGGCGCTATTGGTGTGGGCATTATTGCCTGGGTGGTCGGCCGTCCAATTTTGCGCCTGAAAGGCCATTACCTGTCTATGGCGACCCTCGCCGTGGGCTTCATTATTGCCATCATTTTGAATAATGAGCGGGAGATGACCGGTGGGCCGGATGGTATGCCGGTGCCTGCTTTTGATGTATTTGGCTGGGAGCTTAGCCCATTTGGCCAATACTCCTTGTTTGGCCTGGACATCAGCGGTGATCTGGCCTGGTACCTTTTTGCAGGCGTGGTGTTATTGGTCGCCGTCTGGCTGGCACAGAACCTGATTGACTCGCCCATTGGTCGCGCCCTGCGCTCGGTACACGGCTCAGAGGTGGCGGCTAGCGTGGTGGGTGTTAACACCACGAAGTACAAAAGCCTGGTGTTTGTTATCTCGGCGGTTTACGCCAGCGTAATGGGTGCGCTTTACGCGCATTTTCAGGGCTTTATAACGCCCGCGGTGGCAGGCTTTGAGTTTTCCATTTTGTTGATCACGATGGTGGTGCTGGGCGGCATGGGGTCGACCATAGGTGTCATCATTGGCGCTGTGGTGTTGGAGTTACTGCCGCAAGTGCTGGCCGATTTTCAAGAGTTTGAGATGATGCTGTTTGGCTTGATTCTGATGCTGACGATGATTTTTATGCCCAAAGGGCTGCTTCCAACGGCGGCTAATGTCCTGGCAAAACGACGCGCAAAGTCGGCCGGAGCTGACGCATGACGGCCCTGGTGGAAGTCAATAACCTGTTTAAGGTGTTTGGCGGTGTGAATGCTGTAGAAGGCGTGAGTTTCGCGGTAGACGCGGGACAAGTGTATTCGGTGATTGGGCCGAATGGCGCCGGAAAAACCACGCTGTTCAACCTGATTACCGGTCTGTACACGCCCACGGGGGGGGACGTAAAGCTGAACGGCGAAAGCATCGCGAAACTGGAGCCCAGCCGTCTCGCAGAGCGAGGTATGTGCCGTACCTTTCAGCAAATGCAGATTTGCATGAACATGACGGCGATTGAAAATGTGATGCTGGGTCGTCACCTGACCCTGAAAAGCAATCTGTTGACCACGCTCTTCCGCTTGCCGGCGCTGACCCGGGGTGAACAAGCCGCCCACGCCAAATCCGCCGAACTGATGGCGTTTGTGGGTTGTGGCGAGTACATCAACGCTGAGGCCTCGGCGATGCCTTACGGTGCGCTGAAACGACTGGAGATTGCCCGCGCGTTAGCGGCAGAGCCGAAAATCATTCTTCTGGATGAGCCCGCAGCTGGCTTGAACGCGGTGGAAACCACTGCGCTAGAGGCGCTAATTCGCAAGATTGCCGAGCAGGGCATTACCGTGATGTTGGTAGAGCACGACATGAAGTTGGTCATGAATATTTCCGATCGGTTATTGGTGCTGAATTACGGGCGCGTGCTGGCAGAAGGTTCACCGGAACAGATTCGTGCCAATCCGGACGTGATCGCAGCTTATTTGGGCGGTTAAACGGAGTGAAGAATAATGACAGTGACGCAAACACCGACCACCATAGCGCCTGAAGACACCTTGGGTGCGCAGGCCATCAGCGCCATCGTGCAAGAACACCAGGCCCTTTGGCGCATACTGGATTTGCTGGACCAGCTTCAGCACGATATGAACATCAACGAACAGCAGCCCGATGAAACGCTGTACAACAATATTTTCGACTACGTTCAGCACTTCGCCCGACGCGTACACAGCGCCCCCGCTGAGATCGTGTTGTACCGTTTGCTGGGAGAAAAGTCGCCGGAAACCAAATCTCTGCTAAACAAACTTGCTCATGGTTACGTGATTGGTGACCAAAAGATCAACGCGCTTCGTGATCTGTTGCTGGTGTGCATGGAGCGCTGGCCCGACGGCCGTGAGGCATTCAGCCATGCGTTGGCGCGGTTTACTGAAGCCTTGCGCAAGCACATTAAAAAAGAGGAAGGCGTGGTCATTCCGCGGGCGCGTAAGTTCTTCAGCGAGGACGATTGGCGCCTGATTGTCGAATCCCGTGATCAGGCCAACGATCCGCTGTTTGGCGAGCGGGTGCGGGATGAGTTCCGTGAGCTGCGGCACCGCATCGTAAGCGACACACCGGAGCGCCTGGGTGGCTTGGGTTTGCGTCACGCGCCACGCCGAATGGCCCAGCACGCTGCCGAAGAGATGCTCACGATCAAGGGTCTGAAGACCTCCTACGGCCAGATTGAAGCACTCCATGGCGTTGATATCCGCATCAACAGAGGTGAAATTGTGTCACTGGTGGGCGCCAACGGCGCTGGTAAATCAACACTGCTGATGACCATCTCCGGGCTGCAACCGACAGACGCCGGCAGCGTTATTTTTGAGGGCAAAAACCTGCTGAAGACAACGACCGATCAGCGGGTTGCCAGCGGCATTGTGCAGGTGCCTGAAGGCCGCCAAGTGTTCAAAGATCTGAGCGTTGAGGACAATTTGCTACTGGGCGCTTATACCCGTGGCCGTAGTCCCGAAGTGGAAGACGACGTCGAGCGCATGTACGAGAAGTTTCCCATACTGCGCCAGAAACGCCGCAACCTGGCGGGCGAATTGTCTGGCGGCCAGCAGCAGATGCTGGCCATGGGCCGGGCGTTGATGGCAAAGCCAAGGTTGTTGCTGTTAGATGAGCCTAGTATGGGGCTGGCACCGCTGATTGTTGAAGAAATTTTTAATATTATCAAAGCCCTTAAAAACGAAGGCATGACCATCTTTTTGGTGGAGCAGAACGCGTCTCAAGCGCTGGCGCTGGCCGACCGAGGCTACGTACTGGAAACCGGTCGCGTGGTGGTGGAAGGGTCTGGTCGAGAATTGCTGAGCAACGAAAAAGTGCGCGAGGCTTATTTGGGTATGTAAGGCCCTGACCAGCCGGCCAGAATAGGAATATACACGACCATTAGCAGCACGCTGATCAATCCCAGCAAGTAAGGGATGATTGCCCGAGTGATGCGCTCTAAGGGCAGCTGAGTGACTGAGGACGCCACATAAAGGTTGATCGCCACCGGTGGGGTAATCATTCCGATTGCCAACCCGACCACGATGATCAAGCCAAAATGAATCGGGTCAATTCCCAGCTGAATCACCAGCGGCAGCAAAACCGGCGTTAGAATAATCAATGCGCTGGCGGTTTCGAGAAATACGCCGGTCAGCAGGATGATGCCCACCACCAGCAGCATGATTACGTAAGGGTTGGTGGAAATGGACAGCACCGCTTCCGCAATAGCGCTGGGCACTTGCCAGCTGGACAGCGTCCAGCTCAGCACCGCCGAGGTGGCGATCACAAGCATGATCACCGAGGTGGTAATCGCCGAGCGAATCAAGATGCGATACACATCGGGCAGCTTTAAGTCGCGATAAATGAACAGCGAGACCAGCAACGCGTAGTTGACAGCCACCACTGCGGCCTCGCTGGGCGTGAAGATTCCGGAGAATATGCCCCCCAGAATGATGACCGGCGTCATCAGTCCCCAGCTCGCGCTTTTTAATGTGCGCCAGATGGTAGCCAGAGAGAAAGGCGCGCCTTTGGGATACTGGCGTTTATAGGCTTGGGTAATGGCAATGGCCATCAGCCCTAGCCCCATGGCCAGCCCTGGCAAAAAGCCGCTCAGGAAAAGCTCAGATACCGATTGTTGGGCAATCACTGCGTAAATAATCATGGGTACGGACGGCGGAATGACCACTCCGATTGTACCGCTTGCGGCAATCAGGCTGGCAGCAGACGCGGGGTCATAACCCTTTTTGCGCAATTCCGGCACCAGACTGGCTCCCACCGCCGCCGTGGTCGCCGCCCCAGAGCCTGAAATTGCGGCGAAGAACATCCCTGCCATCACCGACACGACCGATAAGCCCCCCCGTAGAAAGCCGAACAGAGAGTTGGCAAAGTCGACGAGCCGCTCGCTTACCTTGCCTTGAGCCATCAGGTCGCCGGCCAGTATGAACATGGGGATGGCCACCAAGGCAAAGGAATTGATGCCCTGAAACATCTGCTGGGTGATCACCATCAAAGGTACCCCGGCCTGGCTGAGCGCGATCATGGTGCTGGCACCGATCGCCAGGGCAATAGGTACACCAAGCAGCATCAGCGCAAAGAACAGCCCGAACAGCAGCAGCGTCATGGAACGGGTTCCTCACGACGCTCGCCATCGATTAAAAGCTCCAATAGATCGACCAAAGCGTACCAGCTCATCACCGCCGCGCAGAGCGGAATGACGGCGTAAACGTAGGTCATGGACAGCCTTAGGGAAGCCGATTTCTGAAAGCTCTGAACCTGCATATAGCGATAGCCGATCACCACCAGTGCCACCGTAAAAGCCAATACCGCCAGGGTGCCGGCAATGCGCGCGGCTTTTCGAAGGCGCACGGGCAGGGCGTCTACGGCAAATGTTACGGCAATGTGCCGGCCGCGCTGAAAAGCCAGGGTGCCTGCAAAAAAAGTAATCCACACCAGCAGAAAACGAGCGACTTCTTCGGTCCAGCTGACCGCGCTGAACAGCACTCGGGAGACGATCTGCAGGGTAATCACGCCAATCAGCGCTGCCATACCCGCAAACACCACGGGTTGGATGATGGCATCCAACCCGTGCTCAATTCGCTTTAGCGGCTTTAACAGCGACTGAATTGTGATGGTCACTTATTTGAGCGCCTCCAGAATACGTGGCAGGTAATCACCGAACTGCTCACCGTATTTCTCATAGACTGGCACCACGGCGGCTTGAAAAGCCTTAATATCTGGGGTGTCGTTAATTTGCATGCCGGCTTCGCGCAGATCGGCCAGTTGCTGGGATTCCATCTCGGCGTTTACCCGGCGCTCATGCTCGGCGGCTTCCTGGGCGGCCTGGACGACCACACCCTGTGCCGCCTCTGGAAGCTTATTCCAGACCGGCATACCCATCACGAAGATGGCCGGGGCGTAGGTATGCCGCGAGAGGGTCATATAATCCTGGGTCTCGTAGAGTTTGAAGGAATGAATGACATTGGCGGGATTTTCTTGTCCATCAATGGTGTTTTGCTGCATGGCGGTCAAGGCTTCCGTCCACGCCATTGGAATGGCGTTGGCGCCTAATGCGCGGAAGGTGTCCACATACACCGGATTTTCCATTACACGGATACGCAGGCCTTTCATGTCTTCTGGTGTGTTGACCCGGCGCTCGCTGTTGGTCAAATTACGAAAGCCACGTTCGGCGTAGGCCAAGCCCTTCAGGTTGACTTCGGAAAGTTTGTCGAGCAGTTCCTGACCAATGGGGCCGTCGAGCACATCGTAAGCGGCCTGCGGTGAAGGAAACAAAAACGGCAACTCAAAAACCGCCATTTCTTCGACAAAGTTAGCCACCGGGCCGTTGGTGATTACGCCCATATCAACGGTGCCAATTTGCATACCTTCCAGCAGGGTGCGCTCGTCACCGAGCGACGCGTTGGGATACAGTTCGATGGTCACCGCACCTTCGGTTCGCTCTGCTACCAAATCCTGAAACTTGACGGCTGCAATATGAAAGCCATCCTGTTCATTGACCACGTGGGCCAAGCGCAGAGTAATCGGATCCATGTCAGTAAATTCAGACGCAAAAGCCGTACTACCCAACGATAGGGAAAGGCCAAGCACCAGTGTATTCAACGCGAGTTTTTTCATTGTAGTTTTTCTCAAGTGATGACGCGTCTTGGACGCGCTGTAAGCCGCCGAGCCGATACCAGCGCAGCTAACCGCAATACCGCAAAGACCATGGATTTAACGGGCTTAGCCCGAATCAGAGCCAGAATCAGTAAGATCTTTACGTTAACGCAAATTTTATCCAACTCAGCGTTAAAAAGAAATCAAACTGCCAGCATCATCGGATGCTTTCAACAATCAGCGCAATGCCCTGGCCGCCGCCGATACACATCGTAATGAGGCCATAGCGACCGCCCGTGCGTTCAAGCTCCGCGAGGGTCTTGATGATTAGGATGGAGCCTGTAGCACCTACCGGGTGCCCCAGCGCAACAGCACCGCCGTTTGGATTTACCTTGTCTGGCGGTAAACTGAGCTCTTTGCTGACCGCAAGCGCCTGGGCGGCAAACGCTTCATTGGATTCAATTACATCCAGGTCTGCCACACTAAGGCCGGTCCGCTCCAGCACCCGACGCACAGCCGGGATCGGGCCAAGGCCCATTAGACCGGGATCCACCCCGGCAAAGGCATAACCCACCAAGCGTGCGCGCGCCTTAAGTCCGCGTTTTTCGGCTTCTGCTGCGCTCGTCAGTATCATGGCGGCCGCACCGTCGTTAAGACCAGACGCATTGCCTGGGGTAACGATGCCGTCGTTAGCAAAGGCCGGTTTCAGGCCAGAAAGACTTTCCACAGTAGTCTCTGCACGTACGTGTTCGTCCTGCTCAAAAATGAACTCCTTGCGGCCTTGTTTTACGGCCACAGGCACAATCTGTTCTTTAAAGTAGCCACTGTTAATAGCGTGGCTGGCGCGGCGATGGCTTTCCGCTGAAAACACATCCAGATCTGCACGGCTGAGGCCATATTTTTGGGCAATACGCTCAGCCGTCAGGCCCATGTGGCCGCTGCCAAACGGATCGCTGAGGATGCCCAGTGTCATATCGACCACTTTCCCGTCGCCCATCCTCAAGCCCGCGCGGACATTGGGAAGAACATAAGCACCCTGGCTCATGCTTTCGACGCCACCGGCCAATGCAATCTGGCTGTCGCCCATAATAATCATCTGCGCGGCGCTGATAACCGACTGCACTCCGGAACCACAGAGGCGATTTACATTGAACGCCGCAGAACCTTGCTGCAGGCCGGCATTAAGGCCGATATGGCGCGCTACGTAGGCGTCTGCCGGGCCAGTCGAAATAATATGACCAAAAACAGAATGGTCGATGTCTTCTGCGGGCACCGCTGAGCGGTTGATCGCCTCCTTGGCCACAAAAGTGCCCAGATCGGCTGGGCTCAGCGAGCTTAGACTTCCGCCAAAGCCGCCTATAGCTGTGCGCGCACTATCGAGAATAACTACATCGGTCAGTTTCATCGTTTGTTTTCTCAAGTTTTAGATCTGTAAAAATTCGCAGGCTGTTCATGGATGCCAAGGATAAGGGCAACACACTAGTGACCGACCTGAGAGACTGAGGCGTCCGAGTAAACAGCTAGCTACCTGCAAACTTAGCCGGCCGTTTGCTCGTGAAAGCGCAAACGCCTTCCTTGAAGTCGTCGGTCTCCGCTGCTTTTAGAAATGCCTGATGCTCAGCTTCGAGATGCGCGGCCAATGGCCTTCCGCCTGCTTGATCAACAAGCTGGCGAAAAGCACCAAAGGCCCGGGTTGGCCCAGTGGCCACGCGCCTCACGATGGCCGCCATTGTCTCGTCAAAGAACTCCGCAGGGGCAACCTCAGTTAGCAAGCCCCAGTCTTTGGCTTCCGTTGCTGTGAGTTGGCGGCCCAGCAACATCATCGCCGTGGCACGTGCTGCGCCGATCTTATGCGGCAACGACCAGCTGCCACCGCAGTCCGGTACGGCGCCTATGCCGTCGTAGGCGATCAGAAATTTCGCATTTTCTTCCGCTACTATTATGTCTGCTAGCAGCGCGAGACTCAGCCCGGCACCCGCGGCAGCACCTCTGACAGCGGCAACTATCGGAGCATCCATGCTCCGGAGCAGCAGAATCGCTTTATGGAGCGGCACCAGTAAACCATTGATCAAGTTTTGGGTCTGTTCCGGGGTGCCGGCCATGCCGGCGATATCGCCGCCGGCCATAAAAGCTTTCCCTGCGCCGGTTAACACAATGCAGCGTAATCCCGGCTGTTTTTTCAATTCTATCACCGCTTCCAGAAACGCGTCGGCCATGGCTATGTTGATGGCGTTGCGAACGTTTGGACGATTGAAGGTAAGGGTTGCGACCCCGGTTTTTTCATCAAATAACAGGATTAATGGGTTGGCCGTCATCGTTGTGAGTTCCGTTGCAGAGAGTGATCAAGTAACTATAGGTCAGATTTTCTTGTTTTTTTTGATGGTAATAGACTATGTTTTGTTTGGACCGGGGGATTCACTTAACGCTTACGTAAAAAAACAATCCTAAACTAGGAAATGCGAGGAATCATGCCTAATATCCTCGAAATTAATAATATTTCGCTCTCGTTCGGCGGTTTAAAGGCGTTACAGGACGTTAGTTTCCGGGTTCCGGAAAATACTGTGACCACTGTGATCGGTCCGAACGGCGCCGGCAAAACGTCGCTTTTTAACTGCATTTCCGGTTTTTATAAACCTCAGCAAGGCACTATTAGCTATCAGGATAAAGTGCTTACGGGAATAAAGCCGCCGGCCCGCGCCGCCTTGGGCCTTGCACGAACTTTCCAGAATATAGCCCTGTTCCGGGGTATGACTGTACTTGACAACATCAAGCTTGGCGCTCATGTGCATATGAAAAGCGGACTGCTAGGCTCACTGGCGTATGTCGGCGCGGCACGTCGCGAGGAAATGGCGGTGCGTCAGGAAGTGGAGCGCCACATTATTGATTTTTTAGAGATTGATCATATACGGCGGCAGCCTGTAGCCAGTTTGTCTTACGGTTTGCAGAAACGGGTGGAGCTGGCCCGTGCTCTGGCCATGCGGCCGAAGGTACTGATGCTAGACGAACCGGTCGCAGGAATGAATCGGGAAGAAAAAGAAGATATGGCCCGGTTTATCCTCGATATTCGCGAAGAGTGGGGCATAACGGTACTGATGGTGGAACATGATATGGGCATGGTTATGGATATTTCCGACCATATCGCCGTGCTCAATTTTGGCCAGGTAATTGCTGAGGGCCTGCCTGCGGAAGTGCAAAAGAACTCCGAGGTCGTCGAAGCGTATCTGGGCACCAGTGATATGGATAGCCTGCGCAAGAAGCTAAATCCCGAACGGGAGGTGGTCTGAGTGGATTGGTTATTTTTTGGAGAAATTAGCCTTGCGGGCCTTGCGATGGGCGGGCTTTACGCTCTAATCGCGCTGGGTTTTGTGATCATTTACAAAGCCACGCGGGTCATTAACTTTGCCATTGGCGAGATTATGATGTTCGCTGCCTACCTGTTTCTGGCGTTTGCCGGGGGTATGGAAATGTCGCCCTGGATTGCGCTTCCGCTAGCGGTGCTTGGGGGCAGCATTCTGGGTGGTGTGATTGAAAAGACGCTGATCCGCCCGATGCTGGGCGAACCCTCTATATCGGTCGTGATGGTCACTATCGGTATTGCTAGTATTCTGGTGGGCGTGGTTGAGTTCGTATGGGGCGCAGATCCGCAGCTCCTGCCAAGATTTTTACCTCGCAAGCCGGTGTTTATCGGCGAGATGTACCTGGCGCCCAAGATTGCTTATGGCTTCCTCATCGGCTCTGCCCTACTCATCGTTTATCTGCTGTATTTCCGTTTCTCCCGAGGCGGCGTGGCGCTGCGGGCCACTGCGTCAGATCAGGCTGCGGCCTATTCCATGGGCATCAACGTGCGTCGGGTGTTCAATCTGTCGTGGGTGTTCGGCTCTCTCGCGGCGTCGCTTGCGGGCGTGCTGGTTGCCGCAACGGGCGGGCTTAGCCCGCAGTTCGGCGCTATTGGTCTGAGCGTACTGGTGGTGGTTATTGTCGGGGGTCTTGACAGCATTGTGGGTGCGCTTGTTGCAGGGCTGTTTATTGGCTGGCTGGAAACCGTGGCCGGCGCCTATCTGGGTGGCCAGTATCGTATGCCGGCTACATTCGCCGTGCTGGCCGTGATTCTGGTTTTCCGCCCCTACGGCCTTTTTGGCACCCATGAAATAGAGCGAGTGTAAGATGCGCATCGGTGACGCCAAACAGAATTATGAGGCCGATGAGGCCATCCTGAGCACTTCCACCCAGAAAATCTGGTTCGCGTTTTTCCTGCTCGTGCTGCTGCTTTTTCCGTTTATGGTCGGCTCATACTTGATGTATTTGGGTTGTCTGGTCGGTATTGCGGTTATCAGTACCACGGGGCTGAACATACTGACCGGATTTACTGGCTTGATCTCCCTCGGTCAGGCCGGTTTTATGGGTGTGGGCGGTTATACCGTAGCCTGGTTATCCATGAACACCGGGCTGCCTTTCCCGGTAACGCTCTTGCTTGCCGGGCTGCTGGCGGCCGCCATCGGTATTCTGGTGGGGCTTCCTTCTCTGCGGGTAAAAGGGCTTTATCTGGCAATTGCTACGCTGGCAGCCAGTGTTTTCCTGCATTTTATTTTTGCCGAATGGGAGTCCGTAACCGGAGGCATGGGTGGTTTGAGCCTGGAGCCGGCGCATCTGTTCGGGCTGACGTTTCAAACCGATTTTGCGATGTACTTCATCATTGTGCCGCTGGCGGTATTGATGGTGATTGGTGCCAAAAACGTGTTCCGCACCCGTATCGGCCGAGCGTTTATTGCCATCCGGGATCGGGACATTTCGGCCGAAATTCTTGGTATTAACCTGTTGCATTACAAACTGATGTCGTTTGCGCTCAGTTCATTCTATGCCGGTGTTGCCGGTGGCCTGTTTGCTTATTTCTTCCGGGTCGTTACGCCGGAAAGTTTTCCGCTTTCCATGTCCATTTTCTATCTGGCAGCGGTCATTGTTGGCGGCATGGGCAATCTGCTGGGCGGCGTTCTGGGCGCCGCATTCATGACGCTGATTCCGGAGGCTCTCAAACTGCTCACCGCAGCCCTTACACCGTTTTACCCGAACGCACCGATATTCATGTCGCCGATGCTGGAGATCATCTTTGGTGCGCTGATTGTTGGTTTCCTTATTTTCGAGCCGCACGGGCTGGCGGAGATTTGGCACCGTATTCGACGTTTTTTCAGTTTATGGCCGTTCAAAAACTAGTGGAATTAACAACAAGAAGCCGCAAGGAGATGTTATATGTTTAAAAGAATGCTCAGCAAAGGTCGCAGACTCGTGGGTATCGGCAGCATGGCCGCCGCTTTGGTCGCAGCAGTGCCCGCAATGGCCCAGGATAAAGAGCCCATCGTGTTTGGTGGCTCAATACCTCTGTCCGGCGTTTTCGCATTTGCCGGCGTGCACATTCACGCTGGCCTGACTGATTATACAACTTGGATCAACAGCCAGGGTGGAATAAACGGTCACCCGGTGGAATATGTAATGGAGGACACCGGTTATGAAGTAGATCGTTCCGTCGCCGCATTCAAAAAAATCTCTGGCAGCAACAATGTTTCTGTTTACTACGGTGACAGTACCGGATTCATGAAAACGATTGCCTCGGAATTGAACAGCAGAGGCACCACCCTGATGAGCGGCGCATCTTTCGCTACCGCGCTTACGGACAATGAACAGTACCCGTATCAGTTCATTCCCGGCCCGAACTACACCCAGATGTTTGGGATTATTCTTGAGTACATTGCGACTCAGGGCAAAGATGGCGATATGCCTACCGTTGCATTTGTATACAGCGATACCGAGTTTGGCAAAGACCCTATTGAAAATGGCAAGGTCAAAGCCGCCGAGATGGGCATCGAAGTCGTAGAAGAGATTGTTACCAAGCCTGGCAGTGTGGATGTTTCTGCAGAGATACTGAAGCTGCGCCGGGTACGCCCCGACTTTGTGGTATTCCACGGCTATGTGCTGTCACCCATAAATGAGTTCATGGTGCAGATGCGGCAGATGGGTCTGGATACCCAGTTTATGGGCACCTTCTGGTCGTCTGACAAACTCATCGTTAACAAGATGGGTGCAGACGCCGATGGTTATATGGGAGTTATGCCGTACAACTACTATGACAGTGCTGAAGGCGGGCCGATGCTCGACGCACTGCGTGCTGTGGCAGAAAAGAGCGATCCGGATGCTGGCTACCGCCCTACTGGCTATATGCAGGGCTGGTTTAACGCCATGGTCTGGACTGAGGTTATCAAGCGCACCATAGATGCGGGCAAGGAGCTGACCGCCGAAAATATGGCTGAGTCTCTGGCTTCTATCGAAGACTGGGACACCGGCGGCATTATCGGTATTCCGGTTTCGGTGCAGGACATGTCGTTCCCGGTCGGTCGTATCTGGCGCGTGAACGCTAAAGAAGCTCGCTACGAGCCGGTATCTGACTGGATTCACCTCGACTGAGACGCGGTATGGAAGCCTTGCTGGAAATCGATAATATCGAAGTGGTTTACAACAAGGCGGTGCAGGTGCTGCGGGGCCTGTCACTGCAAGTTCCCCGTGGCGCCATTGTGGCGCTGCTGGGGTCTAATGGCGCTGGCAAATCCACAACACTGAAAAGTGTGTCAGGACTTTTGGCTCTTGAAGACGGCGAAGTGACAGCCGGAGAGACCCGTTTTAAAGGCCGCGTGTTAAAAGGCAAAACCCCGGAAAAGCTGGTTCGTGACGGTTTGTTTCATGTGATGGAAGGGCGTCGTGTCTTTGAAGACCTGACCGTTGAAGAAAATCTTGTCGCGGCAACCTACGCGCTTAGTGGGCGCAAAACGTCTTTGAGTGACTCTTACGAGCTGGTTTACGACTACTTTCCGCGCCTGCGAGAGCGCCGTAGGCAGCTTGCGGGCTACCTTTCTGGCGGCGAACAACAGATGTTGGCACTTGGCCGTGCACTGATTGCACAGCCAGAGCTGATGATGCTGGATGAGCCGTCCCTGGGCTTGGCCCCACAGTTGGTTGAGGAAATATTCACCATTATCGCTCGGATAAACCGCGAGCAGGGCACATCCATATTGTTGGTGGAGCAGAATGCCGCGGTGTCTCTGGCCATTGCTTCTTATGGTTACATCATGGAAAACGGCAAAATCGTGATTGACGGCCCGGCGGACAAACTCTCATCCAACGAGGATGTAAAAGAGTTTTATCTAGGCGTTGGCGGCAAAGAAGGAGAGGCTCGCAGTTATCGGGACATCAAGCATTACAAACGCCGTAAGCGGTGGTTGTCATGACCCCATGTCAAATCCGTGATTTGACTCTTGTGCAAATGCTGCGCGCTCACGCAAAAGAGCGTCCCCACGTGTTAGCGCTGCGGCAGAAAGATTTCGGCATCTGGCAAGCTTATTCCTGGCAGGATTATTATCAGCACGCCCGGCACTTTGGTTTGGGCCTGCGTGCGCTGGGTCTTTGCGAGGGTGGTCACGTTGCCATTATCTCGGAAAACCGGGCGGAGTGGGTTATCGCCCAGATGGGCATTGGCTTGGTAAAGGGCATCTGTGTGGGTGTGTATCCCACCAGCCCGTGGAATGAAGTCGCCTATGTGTTAGAGCACAGTGATGCAGAAATTGTGGTGTGTGAAGATCAAGAGCAGACCGACAAGGTTCTACAAGCTTGGCCTCAGTTGCCACAGCTCAAACACAACATTGTTATTGACCCTAAAGGATTGCGTTCATACGCGTCGTCGCCGTCCGCATTTGAAGAAATCGAGACCCGGGGACGGGAGTTTGAGAAACGCCATCCCGAGTTGATTGACGAACTGCTCGACAGCCAGACAATGGATGATATCGCCCTAATGATTTACACCTCTGGTTCTACTGGCCGGCCGAAAGGGGCTCTGATCAGCTGGGGCAATCTGCAATCAGGTGCGGCGGGGCTTGTTGAGTTGCTCGGGGTGGATCAGCACAGTACCAGTTTATCCTACTTGCCACTGTGTCATGTGGCAGAGCAAGCGCTGACCAATATTGCGCCCGTCTACGTGGGTAGCGCGGTAAGCTTTGGTGAAAGCCTGCGCACGATTCAGGAAGACCTCCGGGAGCTTGCGCCAACGTTTTTCCTGGGCGTTCCGCGAATATGGGAAAAGCTCCATTCCGCCATTTACATCAAGATGCAGGAGACGGGGCGTTTGCGGCAGTGGCTTTTCGAGCGCGCAATGAGCGCCTGTGAGCCCCTAGCAACCAAACCAAAGGCGCAGTGGAGCGTCAAGGAACGACTTACCTACAGTACTTATTACTGGGTGGTATTCCGTGCCTTGCAGAATTTTATCGGGCTGCGCCGCTGTACCATTGCGCTTACCGGTGCAGCGCCTATCTCAACGGGTATTGTCCAGTTCTTTCGCACTCTGGGCGTGCCCTTGGTTGAAGTGTTCGGCCAGACCGAGAGCACGGGTGTAGCAACGGCACAGCGCCTAGACAGTGTTCGCCTTGGTACGGTCGGAACGGCGATCGCAGGGCTTGAAGTAACGCTGGGCGAGAAAAATGAGGTGATCATGCGTGGTGGCACCGTTTTTAAAGGCTACTACAAGGATGATGAGGCGACGACCGCTACCCTCAAGGCCGGATGGCTGCACACCGGCGATGTTGGTGAGTGGCAGCAAGGGCAGCTGAAAATTGTTGACCGCCTTAAGGACATCATGATTACCGCCGGAGGCAAGAATCTGTCGCCCACGGAAATCGAAAATACCCTCAAGGCGAGCCCTTATATTAAGGAGTGCATTGTTGTTGGTGAGGCTCGAAAGTACGTTTCGGCGCTGATTCAGGTCGACTTTGAAACAGCCGCAAAGTGGGCGGAGCAGGAACGGATTGCCTACACCACGTTTCGCACTCTGAGCGAACACGAAAAGGTACAGGAATTGATTCAAGTAGAGGTTAATAAAGGCAATGATAGATTGCCGCAAGTGGCTCAGATCAAGCGTTTCCATATATTGATTAAAGAACTGGATCACGATGATGGTGAGGTGACCGCCACGATGAAGGTGCGTCGGAGCAAAATTTATGAGAAATACGCCGAGGTAATTGACTCGTTATATGGTGGACAGGCTCAGTAAAGCTCGGTGAGGGATCTGCGGGCAACATTGTTCACCTCACTAAGCCGTTCTTCCTTCACTGTGTTGAGCTATTCGGGGCCTTGCAAAAGTGCGCGGCCTAAAGTGACCGGTTCAAACTCATGTTTTTCCATGCGCTTTACCAGCGCCTCGCTACCTGGCTGTGCAACCGCATCCGGCGACTGTAAAACAAGAGGCCTCACCGCACTGTAAAACCAAGAGCTGTGCTTTACGCCCAATTCACAGTGCGGTTATGGAGTAAAAGCGTCGGACTGGGGTGAGTGATGGCTTATTGCATTTTTTTCGCAACCAAGGTCAAAATATCGTAGCTGGCAACCAGCACGTTCTCTTGATTGGTGACCTGAACATCCCACACCACCACGCCTTGTGGATGGCCATCGGGTGACATCCGGCCCTGGTCAATCTTGCGTTTGCAGGTCAGGCGGGCGCGAATGGTATCGCCCGGTGCCACCGGTTCAATAAAGCGCAGGGTGTCCAGGCCGTAGTTCGCCAACACCGGGCCCTCGCCTGGATACACGAACAGACCTGCGGCGGCAGACAGCACAAAATAGCCGTGTGCAATGCGCTTGCCGAACTGGCTTTCGCGGGCTGCGATTTCATCAAAGTGCATGTAGAAGTGGTCACCGGACAAACAGCCAAAATTCACCAGATCTGCTTCGGTGACGGTACGGCGGTGCGTCAGCAGTGATTCACAAATTTGCAGATCTTCGAAATGACGGCGGAACGGATGCACGTCGTTTTCAATCAGCTTGGCACCGCGAACGTATTCGCCGGTGACCGCCGCCAGCATGGTGGGCGAGCCCTGAATAGCGGTGCGCTGCAAGTAGTGATGCACCGCGCGAATGCCACCGAGTTCCTCACCGCCACCGGCACGGCCCGGGCCGCCGTGTTTCAGCATGGGCAGAGGAGAACCGTGGCCGGTGGATTCTTTTGCCGCTTCTGCGTCCAGCAGGTGCAGGCGGCCGTGATAGGCGGCCAGTGCCGGTGCCAGTTTGGCAATGATCGCAGGATCACGGCTGGTGACCGTGGTCACCAGCGAGCCGCGGCCCTTGGCGACCAGTTCCACCATGTGGTCCAGGGTGTCGTAAGGAATAACGGTGGCAACCGGGCCGAAGGCCTCGATGTCGTGGGCGCCACAACCGTTTTCCGGGTTACGGCACAGCAGCAGGTGCGGTTCGATGAACGCGCCTTTGTCGGTGCCCTCGCCGGTGGGTTTGAAACTGCCGTCTCCGCCCACCACCCGTTCGCTGGTTTTCAGCAGTTCCTGAATGTTGGCTTTCACGTCTTTCAGTTGATCTATGGACGCCAGAGCGCCCATGCGCACGCCTTTAATGGAAGGGTCGCCAACGGTAATCTTCGACAGCCGTTCTTTCAGCTTGTCGCACACGGCCTGTACTTGGTTTTGTGGAACCATAATCCGACGGATCGCGGTGCACTTCTGGCCGGCTTTGGCGGTCATTTCGCGGCCAATTTCACGTACAAACAGATCGAATTCTTCGTGTTCCGGGGTCACATCCGGGGCCAGAACCGCGCTGTTCAGCGAGTCGGCTTCGGCGTTGAACGGAATCGAGCGCTGGACGATGTTCGGGTGGTTACGCAATATGCGTGCGGTTTTTGCCGAGCCGGTAAACGTCACCACGTCCTGCTCTTGCAGGTGCTCGAACAGGTCGCCGGTACTGCCTATGATCAGCTGCAGGCTGCCTTCTGGCAAAGCACCGGATTGGTGCATCAGGCGCACGGCCAGTTCGGTGACGTAGCAAGTGGAGGTGGCTGGCTTAACAATGGAAGGCATGCCGGCCAAAAAGGTTGGCGCAAACTTTTCCAGCATGCCCCACACCGGGAAGTTGTAAGCGTCGATGTGCAGGGCAACACCGCCACGAGGCACCAGAATGTGGGTGCCGGCGAAGTGGTTGTTCTTGCCCAGCTGCGTTACCGGGCCTTCGTGCACTACGTTGCCAGACGGCAGCTCGCGCCGACCGATACTGGCGTAGGAAAACACAGTGCTAAAGCCGCCGTCGATGTCGAAGCCGTTATCCGCGTTGCTGGAACCGGTGTGCATAGACAACGCGTACAGCGCTTGTTTGTGCTCCTGCAGGTACATCGCCATGGTTTTGAGCGCCAGAGCACGTTCCTGAAAATCCATGGCCAGCAGGTTTTTGCCTCCGACCTTGCGGCCGTACTCCGCGGCTTCTTTGAAGTTCAGGGTGTCGTTGTGCGTGTGCGCCACAATCTCGCCGTTGATGGCGCTGGGAAGGGCTTTGGCCTGCCGTTCACCAACCCACTTACCGGCAATAAAGCTCTTAAGAACTGACATCTGTGAAAACTCCAGAATTACATTTCGTCGTAGTCAAGAACGACTTTATTGCTGACGGGGTAGCACTGGCATGACAACACGTAGCCTGCTGCCACTTCGTAGTCTGCTAATGCGAAGTTCTGATCCATCGCCACTTCGCCTTCGATGACCTTGGCTCGGCAAGTAGAGCACACGCCCGCTTTGCACGAATAAGGCAAGTCGGCGCCTTCGGCATTGCCAGCGTCCAGAATACTCTCGGTGTCGCGCACCAAGTCAAAGGTCAGCGAGCGGCCATCGGCTTTTACCGTAACAACGCTGACAGCTTGCAGGTCAACTTTGGCTTCAGCGCGGTTTTTGCGTGCTTTAGGCACACCTCCTACAGGTGTAAAGAGCTCGTAGTGAACGTTTTCGTTTTCCATGCCGTGGCGTACCAGTGAATTGCGCACGGTTTCGGTCATCATCTGGGGGCCGCAAAGAAACGCCGCGGTCAGGTTTTTGGCGTCGATCCAGTGATCGAATAATCGGTCGCACTTGTCTGAGTCAATGCGGCCGTTGTAAAGATCGATGTCCTGTTCTTCGCGGGTGAAGATGTACACCAGATTGAAACGGGTCATGTATTCGTTTTTCAGATCCTGCAGCTGGTTACGGAACATAGTGCTGCTGGTGCCCTTGTTGCCGTAGAACAGGGTGAACTCGCTTTTGGGCTCGGTTTCCAGAGTGGTTTTAACAATGGACAAAATAGGCGTGATACCACTGCCGGCGGCGACCGCCAGGTAGTTGCCTTTGCGCTCTGGGTCCAGCTCAACGGAGAAATGGCCTTGCGGCGGCATAACGTCCAGAACGGATCCGGGTTTCAAAAGGTCATTAGCAAAGCTGGAAAATACGCCCCCGGGTACACGTTTGATGGCAATACGCAGTTCGTAATCGTTCACACTGGAACAGATGGAATAGGTGCGGCGCACCTCTTCGCCGTCCACGTTAGTGCGCACCACCAGGTGCTGACCCTGCTTGTACTTGAATTTTTCTGCCACGTCGGTGGGCAGATCAAAGCACAGGGATACGGCGTTTTTTGTCTCCGGCCTGACCTCTTTGAGGGCCAGTGAGTAGAATTTATTCATGGCGTATCGGCTCTATATGCATTTGAAATAGTCAAAGGGTTCAAGGCAGTCGCGGCAGCGGTAAAGCGCTTTGCAGGCCGTAGAACCGAATTCGCTGATGCGTTCGGTGTGCTTACTGTCACAAAATGGGCAGGTGATGACTTCAACGGTGCCCAGCAGGCTCATTTTGCTGGCATTGCCCTGGGGCGGTGCTATGCCATATGCCCGAAGTTTTTCCCGGCCCTCGTCCGTTATCCAGTCTGTGCTCCAGGCTGGGGTCAGTACGCGATTAATGTGCGAGTCGCGGATGCCAAAGGCGCGCAGGGCTTCAACAATCAGTTCTTCGATCAGCTCGGTGGCAGGGCAGCCGGAGTAAGTGGGCGTGACATCCACACTCAGATGGTTGCCGTCCCAACTCAGCGCGCGAATAATTCCCAGCTCTATGACGCTGACAGCGGGCACTTCTGGATCTTTGACATTGTCCAGCAGTGCCCAGATGGCGTCCTCCGTCAGCAGTTCGGGGTGGGCTTTGGCCGGTGCCCGGTCGCTGGCAATCAGCAGGTCTACAGACGATGGTCCACGTTCATTCACCGGATGTGCTCCCTTTCATAAACAGACTTACCAGGTAGTGGCATCCGGGTAGGCGCGCGGCAAAAACTGCATCTCGGCCAGGATAAACCCAAGGTGTTCGGTGTGAACGCCGCTTTTGCCACCCATGTACATCCAGGCGTCTTCCGCGCCGGTTTTCAGGGTGGCTTGGGCGGCCACTTCACGCACCATGCCAAACCAGTCTCGCTTCAGTTTTTCTGGATCTGGGCCAATGCCGGCCTTGAACATGGTGTGATCGGTCTCGTCTGGCGTCACCAGTTCGCCGGTGAAACGCCACAGCAGATCAAACGCTTCCTGAATGCGGCGGTGGCTTTCTTCGGTACCGTCGCCCATGCGTTTGACCCACTCTGACGAGCGGCGCAGGTGATAGGTGGCTTCTTTGACGGCTTTTGCGGCGATATTAGCAATGCGCTCATCGTTGGCATCTACCAAGCTTTTTAGCGTGAAATAGTGCCACACGTCGAAGAAAAACTGGCGCGCCGTGGTGACTGCGTAGTCTTCATTCGGCTGCTCGACCAACAATAGGTTGCGGTAGTCGAGAGCGTCCCGTAGGAAGCACAGTTTGTCGGCGTCACGGCCGTCGTCAATCTGTTCGGCGGCGTACTCGTACCAGTTGCGCGCTTGGCCAACCAAGTCTAACCCAACGTTCATTATGGCCATTTCTTCTTCTATTGCCGGGGCCTTGCCACAGAGTTCGCAAAGGCGCTGGCTTAGAATCATGTCAGAATCTGCCAGGCGGAGCAGGTAGTCCTGCAGAGCTTTTTGTTCAGTCATGGGTCGCTCCTCACATGTGCCCGATTTCGTCTGGCAGTTTATAGAACGACGCGTGCCGATAGACTTTATCTTCTGCCGGATCGAACAGGACTTCTTTCTCGTCTGACGCAGAGGCCGTGATGGCGTTAGAAGGAACCACCCAGATACTCACGCCTTCGCTGCGACGGGTGTACAGGTCACGGGCGTTGTTCATGGCCATTTCATTGTCAGCGGCGTGTACGCTGCCTACGTGCTTGTGGTTAAGGCCATGCTTGCTGCGCACGAATACTTCGTAAAGGCGCCATTCAGACATCGTTGTTCTCCTACTTGGCGCGCCTGTTGGCGCGCCCATCTGCGCACCTGCTTAAGCGGCGGCGCGTTGTTTTTGTTTTGCGGCGTAGGCCACGGCGGATTCGCGTACCCAGGCGCCTTCGTCTATCGCTTTGCGGCGAGTAGAAATGCGTTCACGGTTACACGGGCCATCGCCTTTGAGCACGTCGTAAAACTCTTTCCAGTCAATGGTGCCGAAGTCGTAGTGACCGCTTTCTTCGTTCCACTTCAGGTCTGGATCGGGTGCGGTGCAGCCGAGAAACTCCAGCTGTGGAATGGTTTGGTCAATGAACATCTGACGCAGTTCGTCGTTACTCTTGCGCTTGATTTTCCACACCATGGACTGCTGCGAGTTGGGGGATTCGTCGTCGTGCGGGCCAAACATCATCAACGCCGGCCACCAGAGACGATTGATAGCATCCTGCACCATGTCTTTCTGGGCCTGAGTGCCTTCGCGCATCATGTCCAGCAGAATCTGAAAACCCTGACGCTGGTGAAAGCTTTCTTCCTTACAGACCCGCACCATGGCGCGGGCGTAGGGGCCATAGGATGTGCGCTGCAGAACCACCTGGTTCACGATAGCCGCGCCATCCACAAGCCAACCCACGGCGCCCATATCAGCCCAGTTCAGGGTTGGGTAGTTAAAGATGCTTGAGTACTTGGCTTTGCCATCGTGCAGCTTCTGAATTTCTTCATCGCGATCAGCGCCCAGGGTTTCCATGGCGCTGTACAGGTACAGGCCGTGGCCTGCTTCATCCTGAATTTTGGCCATCAGCTGCAGCTTGCGCTTCAATGTGGGCGCGCGGGTAACCCAATTGCCTTCTGGCAACATGCCGACAATTTCTGAGTGGGCGTGCTGGGAGATCTGGCGGATCAGGGTCTTCCGGTAGTTGTCCGGCATCCAGTTTTTGGCTTCGATTTTGGTTTCGGCGTCTATTTTGTCCTGAAAGTCCTGCTCTTCGGGGGACATCTCTTCACGGGTTTTTAGGCGCTTGGCGCCGGTGTCAACGAGCTGTGCGTACATAGTTCTCTCCGAATCTGTCTTGTTGATCTGTTGTCGTTGAACAGCAGTGCTTCGCGACGAATCACGAGCTATGCTTTCATACTATATGATACTGAATAAATTTCAAGCTAGATTATCTTGTATCATGTTGATGCGTTTAATTCTTAAACTGCTGAATCTATTAACTAAATTACTGGCGATAAGTTTTGGCTTTTGGATTATTATATAAACAACAAAATTTAAATGATGGGCGAGGCGCGTCTCTTGGTCATCCTTGTCGGTCTTTACGTCGGTCGAATACGCGCTTTGCTTTGCCTTCCGAGCGGCTGAGACTGCCTGCGTCCTGCACGTCTATGTTGGTGTTGATACCAATATGCGATTTGATGTGATGCGCCAGTTCTTTGGCCGTATGTTCTTTGACGTTCTCGCCTTCTGCGCCAGCTCTCAGTTCTACCCGAACATCCACGTAGTCCAGGTTGCCTCTTTTGTACACTTCGATTTCGTAATGAGGCGACAGAGCGCGGCATTTCAACACCTGCACTTCAACCTGGCTGGGGAACACGTTAACCCCGCGAATAATCAGCATGTCGTCGCTGCGGCCAGTTATTTTGTCAATGCGGCGCATGGCGCGCGCGGTGCCGGGGAGCAGGCGGGTAAGGTCGCGGGTGCGGTAGCGCAGTACCGGCATGGCCACTTTGGTGAGCGAGGTGAACACCAGTTCGCCGTATTCGCCGTCGGGCAACACGTCGCCGGTTTCCGGGTTAACAATTTCCGGATAGAAATGGTCTTCCCAAATGGTGGGGCCGTCTTTGGTTTCCAGGCATTCCATACCTACACCCGGACCCATCACTTCAGACAGGCCGTAGATATCCAGCGCCTGAATGCCCAGGCGGTCTTCGATTTCTGTGCGCATTTCATTGGTCCAGGGCTCGGCACCGAAGATGCCCAGTCGCAATGGCAGTTTTTTGGGGTCAATGCCCTGGCGGTCAATTTCGTCGGCAAGGTTCAGCATGTAAGAAGGCGTGACCATAATGACGTCGGGCTCAAAGTCTTTGATCAGCTGAACTTGTTTCTCGGTCTGTCCACCCGACATCGGAATAACGGTGCAACCCAGGCGTTCGGCGCCGTAGTGGGCACCCAAGCCGCCCGTGAACAGGCCGTAGCCGTAGGCAATGTGAATCTTGTCGCCGGCGTGGCCACCACCGGCGCGAATGGAACGGGCCACTATGTCGGCCCAGGTTTCAATGTCGCTTTGGGTATAGCCCACAACCGTGGGTTTGCCGGTGGTGCCGCTGGAAGCGTGTACGCGAACAACTTTGTGCATGGGCACAGCGAACATCTTGAACGGATAGTTATTCCTCAGGTCTTCCTTTCCAGTGAACGGAATTTTGGCGATGTCTTCCAAGCTGTTGATGTCTTCCGGCTTCAGGTCAATAGCATCAAACGCGCTGCGGTAGTGGGGCACGTTCGTGTAAGCGTGCCAGACGCTCCATCGCAGTCGCCGCAGCTGTTCGTGGCGAAGTTCGTCCACGCTGGCAGTTTCCATCCGGTCCAGTTTTCCGACTTTTTGCATGGGTACATTCATTATTTTGTCCTGCCGGGGTTTATTATGGTTCATTGATTATTCTCCGACTGGATGACGTCGCCGCGCACCTGGTAGGACTTGCCGCGAAACAGGGCCACCACATGGTCGTTCTGATTGGTGATGGTTACGTCGTACACGCCGGTGCGATTGCCGCGGGATTGCTCAACCGCGCTGGCGGTCAAAAGGTCACCCTCGCGGGCGCCGAGCATGTAATCGATGGCGCAGCCGGACGCCACGGTGGCCTTGTTGTAGCTGTTACAGGCAAACGCAAAGGCAGAATCCGCCAGGGCAAACAGGTAGCCACCGTGGCAGGAGCCGTGGCCCTGAATCATGACGCTGCTCACGGGCATGGTAACGGTGGCTTTGCCGGGAGAAATCTGGGTGATTCCCATGCCCAGATTGCGGCTGGCCTCGTCCCGCTGGTACATGGCGTCGGCACAGCTTTGTGCCAACTGCTGCGGGGTTTGTGCGTTCGGTTGGTTGCTCATGAACAGAACCCTTTTTTGGCGAAACGATTTTGCCGCAGCAGCAAGGCTGGCCGGTCGGCAATCTGGCCGACTGCCAAGCTGGCCCTTTGCAACAGAGCGCAGGCCGCCAGTTTCACGACAAAGCCGGGGGTAGACCTTGCGGTTGCAGGGGTGTCTGTGGCGAGTGGCCGCATGGTTTATTTCCCTGTGAATCTGGGCGTGCGTTTTTCCATGAAAGCGGAAATACCTTCACGGTAGTCATCGCTGCGGCCGGCCAGGCGCTGCAGGTCACGCTCGACCAGTGACTGTTCTTCAAACGTATTATTGGCACTCGTGTGCAGGGCTCGTTTGATCATTGCCAGGCCTTTGGTGGGCTGAGTGGCGAAATGGTGGGCCAGCTTCATGGCTTCATCTTGTAGCGCGTCGTCTTCGACGCACTGCCAGATCATGCCCCACTGTTCCGCCTTTTCGGCGCTCAGTTTGCCACCCAATAAGGCCAGGCCTTTTGCCCGAGCCATTCCGACCGCGCGCGGCAGGGTCCAGGTACCGCCGCAGTCAGGAACAAGCCCTATTTTGCAAAAGGCCTGAACAAAGTTGGCGGAACGAGCCGCAAGTGTGATGTCGCAGGCCAGCGCGATGTTTGCGCCGGCGCCTGCAGCTACGCCATTAACGGCACAGATGACCGGCATCGGCAGGTCCCGCAGGGCTTGCAGTAACGGGTTGTAGTACTGTTCGATGGATACACCCAGGTCCGGCGTCTGCGCGCCCGGCTTGACGGCGCGGTCAGACAGGTCTTGGCCGGCGCAGAAACCCCGGCCGCTACCGGTCAACAGCATTACCCGCACGGAGGCATCGTTGCCAACGCTCTTGAGCGCGGCGCGCATCTGTTCGTGCATCTCAACGTTAAAGCTATTAAGGCTGTCTGGGCGGTTCAGGGTCACCTTGGCGATCCCTTGGTCAATATTGAGAAGCACGCTCTGCTCGGTCATGGAATAGTCCTTTTCGTAGCTTTGGTACTCGTGGGTAATAGGGCCGTGGGTCGATGTTTGATAATTACGTGACGGTGTTGGAGCGAAATCAGCGTCCGCTGAAGGGGGGCTTGCGCTTGTTGAGAAACGCATCCAGGCAAAAACCGTTCACGGCGACAATCAGCGTCTCAAGCAGTACGGTATTGAGTGCGTTGAGGGCTGCGGGACGATTAAGTGTTAAAAGGCGAACGCCGTTGGTTGGCTCTTTTGATAGCAGTATCTGCGGCATCATGATGGTCTCGGTATTTCATTATTTTTGATTTGCCAGAACGTGGGCCCAATGCTGTCGGACGGTTCTTTATAGCGGCGTTTTGCCTTGTTTGTTTTAACGAAAGAGTATAGGTTTTAACTGATACTGGTCAAGGTACAAAATAATGAATTTTTGTATCACGTTTGGTCTCTGATGCAGCAGTGTCCACAGATTTATGATTTTTATGTGTATCTTGTGTTTAAATTTCAGCTCTCAAAACTCGTGAAATAAACGTTAGCGTTCAGTCAGGGGAATCTTATGCCGTGTTACCAGATTGACGGGGTTACGCCCGTGGTGCACCCATCCGCGTACGTTCATCCAACGGCGGTGCTTATAGGCGACGTGCACGTGGGTGCAAATTGTTATGTTGGTCCCTGCGCGTCTTTACGTGGCGACTTCGGTCGCATTGTTATGGAGGCAGGCTCGAACCTGCAGGACAGTTGCGTTGTTCATGCGTTTCCGGGCCGGGACGCGATCATTCGTCGTGATGGCCACGTGGGGCACGGCGCAATACTGCACGGCTGTACCATTGAAGAAAACGCAATGGTGGGTATGAACAGCGTTATCATGGATGAGGCTGTTATTGCAGCGTGCTCTATTGTCGGTGCATGCGCTTTTGTAAAAGCGGGGTTCGAATGTGAACCAGCTTCATTGATTGTGGGGTCACCGGCCAAAGTGCTGCGGCAGCTGAGTGATAAAGAAGTCGGCTGGAAGCAAAGCGGTACTCACGAATATCAGGCCTTAACTGAGCGCTGCCTTGAAACCCTCAAAGAATGTGCACCGCTGACCGACATTGATCAAAGCCGGCCTCAGCTCAGAGTGGGTTCCCACAGCCTGAAAGATCGGTGAATCTGTAAATAACTCGAGAGCCTATGCCGCAGCCACCACAGCACCTGAAAACCACCACCTTCGCCTTTCTGGACCTTGAAACCACCGGCGGCAGCGCGGCAACCGATCGCATCACCGAAATCGGCATCCAGTTCTGGCGAGCGGGGGAATGCGCGGGGCAGTGGCAAACTCTGGTCAATCCACAAACCCGCATTTCACCGTTCATTGAACAGTTGACCGGCATTTCCAATGCCATGGTGGCGGATGCACCGCTGTTTTCGGACATTGCCGATGAGCTGGAGCAACGCCTGGACGGGGTGGTGTTTGTGGCTCACAACGCGCGCTTCGATTACGCCTTTGTGAAAGGCGAGTTTCGTCGGCTGGGGCGCCTGTTCGCGGGCAAGGTGCTGTGTACGGTGAAGCTGTCGCGCCGGCTATACCCGGAGTTTCGGCGTCATAATATGGACGCACTGATTGAACGCCATGGTTTGCAGCGGGTGCAGCGCCACCGGGCGATGGGAGACGTTGCCGCCATGCTCGGGTTTTTTGAGCATGTTTTGGCGCAGCAGGGCGAAGAGGCATTGGAAACCGCCATAGGCGAGTTGTTACAGCGACCGAGCATTCCCTCTCACCTGCCTCTAGACACCCTGCAGGAACTGCCACGCGGGCCCGGTGTCTATCGGTTTTATGGCGAGAACGATGCGCTCTTGTACGTCGGCAAAAGCACCAACATCGCGCAGCGGGTGGCGTCGCACTTTTCCGGCGATCACAATTCCACCCGCGGCGTGCGAATTTCCGAAAGCCTGCGCCGTGTTGACTGGACCGAAACCGCCGGCGAACTGGGGGCGTTGTTGCTGGAGTTGAAGCAAATTAAAGGTTTGAAGCCGCTGTTCAACCGACGTTCGCGGGCGGCCAAAAATCTGGTGAGCATAGAGCTGACCACAAACGCCCAGGGCTATCTGCAGGCGCGGCCGATACGGCAAATAGACCCCGGCAGGCTGGGCGACTATTACGGTTTGTTTCGCAGCAAGCGCGACACCGAGCGGGCGTTAGCGGGTATTGCTGCAAAAAACGAACTGTGCAATCGCCTGCTGGGCCTGGAACCCGAGCACAGCGGCCCTTGTTTTCAGCGTGCGTTAGGCCGCTGCCAAGGCGCTTGCGAAAGCCTTGAGGACCCTCTGCGGTATAATTTGCGCATGCAAATTGCGTTTCACAATCTGCGCCTGCAAACCTGGCCCTGGAAAGGGCCGGTGGCGATTATCGAACGCAACGAAACCAGCCGTAAAACCGACGTGCTGGTAGTGTACAACTGGGTGCACGTTGCCACGGTTCACGATGACCATGAATTGGACTCGCTGATGCTGGGCGGCCAGGCGGTCAACTTTGACCTGGACTCCTACAAACTTCTGGCCAAGGCTTTATTGGGTAAAGACCGCGGGCAACTTCGCATACAACCGCTGCCGGCTTTAGCGCAACCTGATGTGTTAATGCCGTAACCGGCGTAGTATCAGTTGAGCCGTGTATTCGTGCTAAATTGCGCGTTGATTAATTGAAAACACAATCGAGAACACAACTGAGAGAACCAATGAACAAAGACCGTGTATCCCGCGAGTTGTTTGACAACGTTATGGTACCTAATTACGCTCCTGGAACGATTGTGCCGGTGCGTGGGAAAGGGTCGCGAATATGGGATCAGGAAGGTCGCGAATTCATCGACCTGCAAGGCGGTATTGCGGTGAACTGCCTGGGCCATTCGCACCCTGGCCTGCTCAGTGCGCTGCAAGAGCAGAGCCAGAAAATCTGGCACCTGTCGAATGTGATGACCAACGAACCCGCGCTACGGCTGGCCAAAACCTTGTGCGACCACACCTTCGCCGAGCGTGTGTTTTTTGCCAACTCCGGCGCCGAGGCCAACGAAGCCGCCTTCAAGTTGGTGCGGCGTTACGCCTGGGAACACACCGGTGCTGAAAAGCATGAAATCATTGCGTTCAAAAATGCGTTTCACGGCCGCACCCTGTTTACCGTCAGCGTCGGTGGCCAGCCCAAGTATCTGGAAGGGTTCGAGCCCGCACCCGGTGGCATCCACCACGCCGAATTTAACGACCTGGAATCGGTAAAAAAACTGATTTCCAAAGAAAAAACCTGCGCCATTGTGGTGGAGCCCATTCAGGGCGAGGGTGGCGTAATGCCGGCCACAAAAGAATTTTTGCAAGGCCTGCGGCAGTTGTGCGACGAGAACGACGCGCTGCTGGTGTTTGACGAAGTACAAAGCGGAGCCGGGCGCACCGGTTACGTCTTTGCTTACGAAATGTACGACGTGGTACCAGACATTCTGACCAGCGCCAAAGGCTTGGGCGGCGGCTTTCCGGTAGCCGCTATGCTGACCACCGCAAAGGTTGCGGCCAGCTTGCCCGTTGGCACGCACGGCAGTACTTACGGTGGTAACGCGCTGGCCTGTGCCGTGGCGCAAAAAGTCATGGACACCATTACCCAGCCTGAAATTCTGAAAGGTGTGAGATTACGATCCGATCACCTGCGCAAAGGCATGATGGACATCGGCGAGCGTTACGGCGTGTTCAGTGAGGTGCGTGGCGCCGGCTTGTTGCTGGGTTGCGTGTTAACCGAAAAATGGCAGGGCAGGGCGAAAGACCTTCTTAATGCCGGTCTGGACGAAGGTGTCATGGTATTAATGGCGGGCGCCAACGTGGTGCGTCTGGCGCCGTCGCTGATTATTCCGGAAGCCGACGTAGACGAAGCCCTGAAGCGCTTTGAAGCGGCCGTACAGAAACTCACCGCCTAACCAAACAACGCGGAGATTCTATGTGGTTGGTGCGCTCGGCAACAGCGGAAGACATCGAGCCCATACTGGCTTTCACCGAGGCGCACACGCGGGCGCTGCCGTCTACGCTGCCCCGTGAGCGCGAGGCGCTGGCGGGCCGGATAAAAGAATCGTGCGCCGCGTTCGCAGGTGAACACGGCGCCAAGCACCTGGCACGTTTTCTGTTTGTGCTGGAACACGTCGACAGTCATGAAATACACGGCGTTGCCGGTATTGACGCCCGTGCTGGCAACGGCCAGCCTTTCTACAATTACCGCCGCGATGAGCTGATTCACGCGTCTCACGAACTGGGTATCTCCCGCCGGGTGGAAGCGCTTTACCCATCTCATTCTCTGACCGATTGCACCCTGCTGTGTTCGCTGGTGATCGCCGAGGGGCTTCGCGGCACCCACGCATTCGAACTGCTTTCCCGTGCGCGTTTGCTGTTTATAGCGGGCCACAGAGAGTGGTTTGCGGCGCGCACCGTGGTGGAGCTGCAAGGCATACAGCACAGTGACGGCGGTGTGCCCTTTTGGGACAGTCTGGGCCGGCACTTTTTCAATATGGATTTTGCCACCGCCGACCGCCACTCCGCGCAGCTGAGCAAAACGTTCATCGCCGAGCTTATGCCGCCCAATCCCATTTACGTAACCCTGCTCAGTGAAGCCGCGCAGCAGGCTCTGGGCGAAGCCCATCCGGCCACGGTCGGCAATCTGCAGCTGTTACAAAAAGAAGGTTTTGGCGCCGGCCACTACGTGGACATTTTTGACGGTGGTCCGGTGCTTGAAGCGCGCACCGACAGCCTGCACAGTATTGCGGCCAGCCGCCGAAAATTTCTTCGCGGCAGCGCCGACGCTGACGCTGACGGCTCATTATGGCTGTTGGCGGCGGGCGAAGGTTCGCGCTTTTGTTGCACGCTGACTCCGGCTGGGGAAATGCCGGACGCCGCCTTGAAAGTTCCAATAGACGCCTGGCGCCGCCTGGGTGGCGACACCGGTGACAGCGTGCGCGGAGTGCCACTATGAGCACCTTTGAGAGTGTTATTGAGAGTGTTATTGAGAGTGCTTTTGAGAACACTATTGAGAGCACTACTGAAAGCGTCATAATAAGCATCGTCATCAGTGCCTTTAGTCATGGAGCACTGCGCCCGTGCTGCTGATACGCCCCTTGGCTGACCGCGACCTTGATGCCCTGTACGCGATGGCGGAACAGGCCGGCAAAGGCCTGACCTCGCTGCCGGCAGACCGTGGCCTGCTGCAGCAGAAAATCGATTTGGCGGGCAACAGTTTTAACCAGCGTTGCGCCCCCGAAGCGGCGCTGTATCTGTTTGCTCTTGAAGACACCACAACAGGCCAAGCGGTCGGAATAAGCGGCATACAGGCCAGAGTTGGCCGCGATGAGGTGTTTTACAACTATCGCCTGAGCGTGACCGTGAATGCCTCGCGGGAGCTGGGTGTACACGTGCGAACGCCCACGTTGCAGCTGTCCAATGACATGACCGACGTCAGCGAAATTTGCTCGCTGTTGCTGGCAGATACCCACAAAGGCGGCGGTAACGGCCTGCTATTGTCCCGCTGCCGATTTTTGTTTCTGGACGATTTTCGTAACCAGTTCTCTGAGAAAATCTTCGCGGAAATGCGGGGTGTGAGTGACGCCGAGGGCAATAACCCGCTTTGGGATGCTCTGGGCAGCAAGTTTTTTGATATGGCGTTCAGCGAAGCCGACCGCCTGTCGGGCATGGGTAATAAGTCCTTTATTGCCGAGCTGATGCCGAAATACCCGATTTACCTGTCGATGCTGCCAAGCACTGCCCGCTCGGTGATTGGCTGCGTGCACGCCAATACGGCGCCGGCGTTGAATATGCTTCAGGCGGAGGGTTTCAATTTTAACGGGCTGGTGGATATTTTTGACGGCGGCCCGGTGGTGGAAACGTTCATCGACAATATCCGCACAGTACGCGAAGCGGTTGAGCGCACGGTCACCATTACTGACGTACCGGTGGCCACAGATGTTCCCGTTGCCGATCGCGTTATTGTGGCTAACCGTTCGATGCGACATTTTCGTGCAACCACACGGCCGTTTACCAGCGTAAACGCCGACACCATTGCGCTGCCGCAAGACGTTGCTGCGGCACTGCAGGTTCAGGCCGGCGACACCGTTCGCCTGGCGCCTTTGAAAGACAGCGGCCCGTTGCCCAGGTATTCATCCAAAGCGCCCCAATAGCCCACACACATTGTTTACGTAAGGTGAAACACTATGATCAACCTGACAGGTGAGCTGTTCATTGATGGCCTTTGGCTTGTCGGCCACGGCGATGAATTTGAATCCTTGCATCCGGTAACGGAAGAGTCGATTTGGGCCGGCAGCGCCGCTGGTATAGAAGATGTGGACGCCGCCGTGCGCGTCGCCCGACAAAGTTTCCGTGCATGGCGCAACACCCGCTTTGATGAGCGCCTTGGCATTGTCAAAGCATTTGGGCACTTGCTTGAAGTCAACAAAGAGGCCTTAGCCACACTGATAGGCAGGGAAACCGGCAAGCCACTGTGGGAGTCGCGCACCGAAGTTGCGGCGATGATCGGCAAAATCGGTATTTCAGAACAAGCCTACAATGAGCGCACCGGCACCCGCGAATCTGAGGTGGCCGCCGGCCACGCGGTGCTGCGCCACCGGCCCCACGGTGTGGTTGCGGTATTTGGCCCCTACAACTTCCCCGGGCATCTGCCCAACGGCCACATTGTGCCCGCCCTGCTGGCGGGTAATACGGTGATTTTCAAACCCAGCGAACTGACCCCGGCGGTGGCCGAACTCACGGTGCGCCTGTGGCAAAACGCCGGTCTGCCAGACGGCGTGATCAACCTGGTGCAAGGCGCCGCCGCGACGGGAGAGGTACTGGCCGCGCACCCGGGGCTGGACGGCCTGTTCTTTACCGGCAGTTCCGCCGTGGGCCATCGTTTGCACCAACAGCATGGCGGTCAGCCGGAGAAAATTCTGGCGCTGGAAATGGGCGGCAATAATCCATTGATTGTGCAGAATGTAAGTGACGTAGACGCCGCCGTGCACCACACCATTCACTCGGCGTTTATATCCGCCGGCCAGCGTTGCACCTGCGCCCGCCGCCTGTTGGTGCCAAAAGGCAGCAAAGGCGATCTGTTTCTTGAGCGTTTGGTGGGCGTAAGCGACCGGCTGTTGGTGGCTGAATTTGACGCCGAGCCTCAGCCCTTTATGGGCGCTGTTATCTCGCCTACGGCGGCAGAGAAATTGCTGGCAGCGCAGGCGCAGATGGTGCAGCAAGGCGCAAAAATGCTGTTGGAAATGAGGCAGCTTAAAGCCGGTACCGGTTTGTTATCGCCGGGCATAATAGACGCCACCGGCCTGGAATTGGCGGACGGTGAGCATTTTGGGCCATTACTGACCGTATATCGTTACAATAGCTTCAACGACGCTCTGGAACTGGCCAATAACACCCGCTTTGGCTTGGCGGCGGGTATTTTGACGGACGACAAAAAACTGTACCAGCGCCTGCTGGAAGAAACTCGAGCCGGCATTGTGAACTGGAACAAGCCGTTAACCGGCGCCAGCAGCGCAGCACCCTTCGGTGGCATCGGAGCCAGTGGCAACCACCGCGCCAGCGCCTATTACGCAGCGGACTATTGCGCCTGGCCCATGGCGTCGCTGGAAGCCGACGCGAGCGAGCTGCCAGGCACTCTGGCACCGGGGCTTCATTTCGACTGATCCGGGTGACACCTCCACGTTCATTCAAGGCCCGCTCAGGGCCCTTTGTTATGGAATCTTGCAAATGATAAATCATGCCCGAGAAGCAAACTTTGACGGGCTGGTGGGGCCTACCCACAACTACGCCGGGTTGTCCTGGGGCAATGTGGCATCGAAGTCCAACGTCAGCGCGGTGTCCAATCCCAAAGAAGCGGCCCTGCAGGGGCTGGCGAAAATGAAGCAGCTGGCTGATCGGGGCTATGTGCAAGGCGTTCTGCCGCCCCACGAACGCCCTCACTTGCCGACTTTGCGTGCTTTGGGCTTTAGCGGTAACGACGCAGACGTTTTGGCGCAGGTGCTAAAAAAGTCTCCGGACTTGCTGGCGGCGGTGTCGTCCGCTGCGGCCATGTGGACAGCAAATGCGGCCACGGTTTCGCCCAGCGCCGACACCCGCGACCGCCGGGTGCACTTTACCCCGGCCAACCTGGGCGCCAAGTTTCACCGCTCCATTGAGCACGTGGTCACCGGCCGTGCTTTAAAGTCCATATTCGGCGACGAAAGTCATTTTGCCCACCACCCGGCGCTGCCAGCGGTAAGCCATTTTGGTGACGAAGGCGCAGCCAACCACACCCGTCTTTGCAGCGATTACGGCGCTCCCGGGGTGGAATTGTTCGTGTATGGCCAGCGTGCGTTAAATGACAAGGCGAAAGCGCCCAAGCGCTTCCCTGCGCGGCAGACTTTTGAGGCGTCACACGCCGTTGCCCGGCTGCACAATTTACGCGACGAAGGCGTGGTATTTGCCCAGCAGAACCCGGCGGCGATTGACGCCGGTGTGTTCCACAACGACGTAATTGCGGTCGGTAATGGCAACACCCTGTTTTATCACGAGATGGCGTTTCTCAATGAACACTCCGTGCTCAACGACATTCGCGAGCGCTTGAGCGGATGTGAGCTGCAAGCGGTGCGGGTCAGCGACAGTGAAGTGCCCCTGGCCGATGCGGTTTCGTCTTATCTGTTTAACAGCCAACTCCTCAACACCGACAGCGGCATGCTGCTGGCGGTGCCGGGCGAGTGCCGCGAAGTGGCCAGCGTGAGCCAGTATCTGGACACACTGGTGGCCAGCGGCGGACCGATTACCGCAGTGGAAGTGTTTGACGTCAAACAGTCTATGCGTAACGGCGGAGGGCCGGCTTGCCTGCGCTTGCGGGTGGTGCTGAACGATGAAGAACGGGCGGCGATGCACCGGGGCGTTATCCTAACGGATGTTTTATACGAGCGTTTGACTCACTGGGTAGAAGCCCATTATCGTGACAAGCTCAGCCAACAGGACCTGGCCGATCCGATGTTGCTGCAGGAAGTACAAAAAGCGCTGGACGAGCTCACCGGCATTCTGAGCCTGGGGTCGATTTATGATTTTCAACGGGGATAAAAACACCCATGGTGCGACTTTATTTGCGCATGGCGTTGCTGGTGGTTGCGGTTTTAACGGCTGTGGCGTGTTCAAAAGCGGCAGAAGATAGCGGCGCTGCGTCTGCAACAGCCTCAGGCCTCGCGGTTGTGTCTGTGCGCACCGCGGCGGTTGAAGGCGGCGATGCGCGCGCGGTCTCTCTGCGCTTTGCTGGCATAGTGCGTGCCAGCCAGCGCGCAACGCTGACCTTTCAGCTCAGTGGAACCCTCACTGAACGTAAGGTGGAGTTGGGCCAGGCTGTAGAAGTTGGCGACGTGCTGGCGCGTATTTACAGCCCTGCCCTGGAACCGGCGCGGGATTCTGCCAGCGCTCGCCTGGATGAATTGACCACCAACTATCAACAGTCACAACGCGAATGGCAGCGCGCTAGCAGCCTGCGCGAGCGCGGTGTGGTGTCGGAACAGGCGCTGGAGCAGATTGCCGCCCGCCGCGACGGGCTCAAGGCCAGTGTTGCCACCGCCCGGGCAGCGTTAGCCGAAGCCAGCAAGATGCTGGAAGAAAATACTCTGAAAGCGCCATTTGCCGGCCGGGTTGAAGCCTTGTTGGTCGAGCAGGATGAATTTGTTGCCGCCGGTCAACCGGTGATGCGCCTGTCTTCACCCAAAGGGCGGGAGGTGGAAGTCAGAGTGCCGGTGTACCTGCTGGACCACGTTAGCCTGGATGCGAACCTGCCGGTGTGGTCGGTGCAAGACCGCAGCCGAGCGCCGGTGCAGGGCCGGGTGATTGAAATCGCCCAGGCCGGTGCCGTTCGTGGCGAGCTGCAACCGCTGCTGGTGAACCTTCCTGCTAACACCCTTAATGTGGGTATGCCGGTAGAAGTGGGCATAACCCCGCAAACCACCGCGGCCTTGACCGTGCCGTTGCTGGCGGTGATACGTAACGTAAACGCCGCTGCCAGTTCCGCTTCCAGCCCTTTGTCTGGCTCCAGCTCTAATGTCGTACCCTTGCCCGGCCCCAGTGCCAGTTCGATCTCGAGCACCAGTGTGTTCCTCGTGCGTGACGGTGTTGCCCGACGTACGCCGGTCACGGTGTTGCGGATATTGGGTGAGCGCGCAGCCATTCAAGCCGCAAGCCTGGTGGCGGGTGATCAGGTGGTGTACGCCGGCATGACCAAACTGGCTGACGGCGACACCGTGATTGAAGCGGCGCAAGCTGTGCGCACTCAGCCTGTAGAAGGATAGCAACGCCTTGATCACTCGCCGTCTGCTGAATTTTCAACGCCTGCTGGGCATGGTTGTTACGATGCTGTGCCTTCTGGGTATTGCTGCTCTGAGCACCATGCCGCGCCAGGAAGACCCATCGTTTCCCTACCGGGCGGGCCTTGTGTCGGTGGTTTATCCCGGTGCCAGCGCCGCGGACATAGAGCGCCTGGTGCTGCAGCCGCTGACCGACGAATTGCGGCAAGTGGAGGAACTGGATTACAGCCAGGGCATTGCTCGCACCGGCGTAGCGCTGCTGAGCTTGCGCCTGAAAGACACGATATATAACACCAATCCGGCTTGGGACCGTGTGCGCCGGGCGATGGACCGGGCCCGCCGGGATTTTCCTGCCGATGTTGGATTGATGGCGCTGGACGATCGCTTGATTGATATCCCGGCGATTGTGCTAGCGGTGGCGGGGTCGCCCTCTGTTACCGAGCTGACCGCAGTGGCCGAAAGGCTAAAGAAGAATTTGGGCGATATCAGCGGATTGTCCCGCGTTGAGCTAGACGGCGACAGCGACGAACAGATAACCCTGGCGCTAGACGACTCTGCGCTGTTCCGTCTGGGCATCTCCCCGGCGCAAGTGTTGAACACCCTGGCACAGCGCAACCAGACCACGCCGGGCGGTTTTGTGGTGGTGAACGGCCGCCGCCTGTCGATACTGCCGAACAGCGAATTTACCGACATTGAAGCCATACGCGCCACGCCTATTGAGCTGCCAGATGGCTCCCAAGTGCCGCTGGCGGCAGCGGCGGAAGTGTGGCGTGGGCCGGTGGAGCCGCGTCAGCCGGAAACCTGGTATGACGGCGAACGGGTGGTAACGCTGTCGCTGATAATGGAAGAAGACACCACCGATGCCATCCGCTTTGGCCAGCAGGTGCGGGAGCGATTGCAACAGATTCAGGGTGATTTTGCGCCTTATCAGATTCACGAGATGTTTTTCCAGCCGGACAAGGTGCAGGAACGCTTGATAGGCCTGGCGTCGAGCCTGGTGCTGTCAGTACTGATTATCGTAGCGGTGGTGTTCATTGGCATGGGCATACGCATGGGGCTTTTGGTAGCGTCTATTCTGCCGATGGTCGCGTTGATCAGCATTGGTCTTTATGACATGGGCGGCGGCGTGCTGCACCAAGTAGCCGTTATCGGCATGGTGATTTCGCTGGGTATTCTGATTGATAACGCCATTGTGATTGTGGAAAACATACAGGGCCACCTGGATGCAGGCATGCGCCGGCTGGATGCCCTGCGCAAAGCGGTGAGCGAGTTGGCAGGGCCTTTAGGTGCGTCAACCGGCACCACCCTTGCCGCGTTTACACCCCTGTTGTTGTCGAAAGGCGGTGCCGCCGACTTCACCCGCGGCGTGCCGATTATGATCATGCTGACGTTGTCTGTTAGCTATCTGCTGGCGATATCTGCGGTGCCACTGCTGGCGGCGCGGTTTTTGAAGGCCCGCCATCGCAAAAAGGAAGACCGGTTGATCGGGCTTGCGCGTTTTCTTGGTGGGCTGGTGTTTTACCATCCCAAGCGCTTGGTGCTGGCGGGCTCGTTATTGGTGTTTGTCAGCCTGGGCATGACGCCGTTTATGGCCCAACAGTTTTTTCCGAACGCCGACCGGCCGCGGGTGATTGTGGAAATGTATCTGCCTGAGGGCACTGATCAGGCTCAGACATCGGCGGTGGCCGCTGAACTGGAACACGCGATTCGCAGCCAGCCGGCGGTGCTGGATATCCAGCGTTTTGTCGGCTTTGCCGGCCCCAGTTTCTATTACAATCTGCAGCGCTCACCCCAGGCGTCCAACCGCGGCCGACTGGTGATACGCACACCCACCTTGGCCGACACTACCGACATGATTCGCTGGGTACGCACCTACGTGGCTGAACATCTGCCTGAACTGGAGGTGATGGTGGGCACTCTGGCGCAGGGGCCGCCGCGGGCAGCGCCGGTAGAGGTGCGGGTATACAACGCCAACGCGGAAGCTCGCGTCCGCGCTACCGAGCAGGTCTTCCGCGCCTTACGGGCGACTGTTGGCACGGTAGACTTGCGTCACGACCTGGATATTGGCGTGCCTGGCATTGAAATCAACGTGGATGACGCCACCGCTGCGCGCTTCGGCCTGACCCGTGCCGACGTGGCGAACAGTCTTTACGGCCAGAGTTTTGGCACAGCGGCGGAAACCTATCGCCAGGAAGATGATCCCATTCCGTTGGTGCTGCGTTCCCGCGAGGGCACGGCTATTTCCCTGGAACGGTTGCTGTCGGTGAACATTTATAACAACCAGGGTGATGCCACACCGCTGGCGGCGCTGGCCTCGGTAGATACCCGCTGGGAGGCGGCGGTAATGTATTCCCGCAATGGTGTGCCCATCAATACGGTAACGGCGAATCTGGCCACCGGGTTCAGCTTTAGCCAGGCTTTGGATGGCATGAACGGTGCGCTTGAATCTGACCCTTTGCCGCCGGGTACACGGCTGGAACTGGGCGGTGACGCCGAAGGTTCGGGCGATGCCAACAACGCCCTGTTAACGGCCGCACCCATGGGTATCTTGCTGCTGTTGTTCTTTTTGCTGTTGCAGTTCAACTCTTTTCGCCGGGTGGGGATTGTTCTGCTGACCGTGCCGTTGGCCACCGTGGGTATATTCCCGGGGCTGGTGCTGAGCGGTTCGCCTTTTGGTTTTCAGTCATTGTTGGGGGTGATTGCGTTGGTGGGTATTGTGGTGAACAACGCCATTGTGCTGCTGGATGTGATGGACAGGGAGCTGGGCAACGGCCACGATATTTTTAACGCCGTGCGCAAGGCAGTAGAACAACGCACCCGGCCTATTCTGCTGACCACCGCCACCACCGTGGCGGGTTTGCTGCCGTTGGCGTTTAGCAGCTCTGCGCTATGGCCACCTATGGCCTGGGCCATTATCTCCGGCTTGTTGGCGTCTACCGTGCTGACCCTGCTGCTGATTCCTGCGGTTTGCTCGCTGCTGATCAAAGTGCCGGTAGCCGAACCGGACAACTTACCGGCCTGATCGGTTTTCCGGCTGGCCGTTTGAATCCATGGAGTGCTCAAACAGCCAGTCAGGCCACCTGTGGGGTCAGAATAAATATGGTAATAAATCCGTACCCTAGCGCCATTTTAGCAGGCACCTCCACTCACACAATAAAAAGTCGTAGATGAAGTGTACCGCCTTCCTTTTCGGTGTGTTTTTCACGCTAAGCCAAATCCAAGAGCGCAGTGAAAAGTCACCTTTTGAGCCTTAAGGTTTACGCAGTACTAGTAATTGTTCATCCGGAAACGTAAGCGTTTGAATCTTTTCGTGAATTGCAATAAAAGAGGATAAGCCTCCACTTGTTTTTGCTATCATTAAAAACCAAACCATTGAATTTTTAAAAAAAATAAAGGCAGCATTGCGTCAGAAACGCACCGTCCAGCACAGTCTGTTTGACTTTGTCCTTGAATACGACATCACCATCGAGCTTGAAGCCACGCCCAACCTGCTCGACGCCCATCCGAGCGTGCTGGACTGGGTCGAGTCTGGTCCCTGTGATCGGACGTTGGCCAGCACCGGGCGTAAGGGCCTGTCGGTCGAGTTCATTCTGCGGTGTGTCATAATGAAGTAGTGCAAACAGTTGACGCATCAGCAACTGGCTTTCTCCCTTCAGGATTCTATCTCGCTTAGAGACTTTTCACGCCTGGCCATGGGCTGTCCTCAAAAGTCAGCCTTGCAGCGATTACGGCAGATACCTGGGAGAAGCTCAATCTGCCGTTACTGGACATAGCCTGCGTTCACACTGCTGAAATCGGTCGAGTCGTGCGTATCGACAGTACGGTCACAGACTCACTCATTGCACACCGTCAGACAGCGCCCTACTGCACGATATCGTACGCGAGAGCGTGCGACTGTTGACGCGGTTCGGCGGTCTCACACTTGAGCGACCGGTCTAATGGCACAACCATCGCCGCGTGGCGAAACGGCTGGCGTACCAGATGCAGTCCACCGTCAAGCGCGAACGACCACCGGCTTACCGCAAGTTGCTCAAGGCCGCCAGCCGTTCACTTTAGTACGTCTGTCTTGCACGTGTTCAGGCGGTGGCCAGGGCACCTGCAGACACCAAGATCAGTGCGTAGGTTGCGTCGATTGAAACACTCAAAGCTCTGGGCGCAGCGGTGATGAATCAGACGCAGTGGCGGGTATTCAAGGGCGAGACCGTGCCGGCGGATGAGAATGCGTTCAGCCTGTTCGATCCGCATACCGGCATCATCAAAGGCGCCAAAGACGTTGCGTTCGGTTACAAGCTGAATTTCACCACTGGCCGCATTGGGCTCGTGTTTGGTGTGGTGATCGAGTCAGGTAACCCGGCTGATACCGCCCGTTTCCTGCCGATGATGGAACGGCAGACAACGATCTACGGATGTCCATCGCGCCAGGTCGCTGGGCATCAAAAACATTGCTTTTCATAAAAAGAAGGGGCGCAAGGTCAGTGAGATGGTCAAGAGCCCCTGGGTGTATCGTAAGCTCAGACACTTCCGTGCCGGCGTCGAGGGCAACCTCTCCTGTCTGAAGCGTGCCTGTGGTCTGTTCCGTTGCACTTGGAAAGGACTTGAGCACTTCAGATTATACGTCTGGTCTGCGGTGGTCTTGAGAAACGTGCTGTTGCTGGCACGACTGCTTCAGACCTGAACGGGTAGCCGCTGAACAAGAGACATATCACGCCAGAATGAGTGGCACGGTTTTTGGCCTTCTGCAGAATGGCCAAAACGATGGCCCCAAAACGAGATGCCGCCCGCTGCCGCTAATGTTGGATTGAACACCACACGACCGTATAAAATATGATCAGACGTGATGCTGGAGTTCACTGGTTTCCGGATGGACACTAGCTTGCCGGCGGTTTTTTGAAAATAGAGATTCATGAGAAGAGGCGTGGTTTCGTTCTGCGATAGGAATAAAACGACAGCAGATACCAACACAGCCAAAAATAAACAGTATTCGGTAAACCTCATGACGCTCACCACCGCCGCTTCCTTTGCCATTATCCGCCGTCAGTTTGATTTTCGCAGTATTGAGATTGATCGCTGGGTGACGCCGGCAGAGCGCGATTTTGCCGCGGTGTGTTTCCATCAGACGCTGTGTGATCTGACGGCAATTCTCAACAGCCCGGAATGGCTCATTTCGTCGCGCAGCCCGCTCAGCCTGCAGTACGGCATTGGCGGCAGACGAGGAGGAGCTGCACACTATGTTCCGCCGACGCGGCAGCTGGCGCTGGCCAAGAACGCCGGTGTGGGTAGCTTAGCGCACGAGTGGCTCTGTGCGTCTGACCACTACATGGGGGTTGAAGTTTTTATGACCCGGCCAAGCAAGGCTTTGCCTCCAGTGCCTGGTTTGACGGCAAACAGCAAAAAGGGCGTCCGCTGAATACGCGGTTACGGCATTGTTTTCGAACCATTATGCTCAATGAGAGCGGCGCCGAGCCCGGCGGTCAATTTTAGTGCTCACAACAAGCAGGCAGTTGATTAAAGACACTGTATTACGCCCGTTCGGAAGAGCTCTGCGCTAGTGCTTTTGAAGCCTTTGTAGAAGACAGCAAGTCCAACAACCGTTTTCTGGTAAGCGGCATCGTGTATTTGGATGAGGCCAAGGCGGGATTGTACCCGCGAGGCCAGCATCAAGCGGCAGTTAACGGGGCCTTTGAACAGTATTTTAAAGCCTTGAGCGATGCTTTGTACCAGGAATAGGCGCACGCGGGCTGAAGAGGTCGCTGGCGCTTTTTGGCGGCGTGACGATGACCCTTTTGACGGTCGGGCCAGTCGACAATCTATTGACTTTGGTTGTGAACCCACATAGAAAAATGCTATTGCAATAGCCTTCTTTTAAAACCACGTTAGGCCGTTTCTATGAGCAACCGTCTGAAAACGTTGATTAGCAAGCTGGATGGCTCCTCCCGAGATCATCTGGAGCGAGCGTCTGCCCGCAGTTATGACAGCCATCATCAGGAAGTGGAACTGGAGCACTGGCTGGAAGCCATTGTGGGTCAGCCCGGCTGGGACGTTGCCTGTTTTTGCCGCGATTTTAGCGTTAACACCACCGATTGGCTGCGCGAATTAAACGCCTATACGGAAGGCCTTGCCGGCGACTGTCGGCGCCAGCCGGTGCTGTCTCGAACGCTGGTCCAGGCCGCGGAAAAGGCTTGGTTGCTGGCGTCTTTGCAGAGTCAGCAGCTGCAAATTCAAGGCATTCACGTTATTGGTGCGCTGCTGGATGAGCCGCAGTTGCGGCAGGCCGTGCAGGGCAGTTGTGATTCTCTGTTGCACCGTGTGAGCGCTGAAAAGGCCTTGGTGTGGATTGCCCGCGCGCCATGGGAGCGCGACCTGCAGGCCCCGGTGTTGTCCGGCCAGCGCGGTGATCAAGGCGCGCTCGGTGACGCTGACGGCCAAACTCCGAATCTGAACCGTTACACTCAGGACCTGACCCAGAAGGCCCGATCCGGCGATATAGACCCGATTATAGGCCGGGACGACGAAATTCGTCAGATGATCGATATCCTGATCCGGCGCCGTCAGAATAATCCGATACTCACCGGCGAAGCCGGCGTTGGCAAAACCGCGGTGGTAGAGGGGCTGGCGCAAAAGATCGCCGCCGGCGACGTGCCCCACTCTTTGCTGGGAGCGGAAATTCGCAGCCTAGACCAAGGATTGCTGCAAGCCGGGGCGGGGGTGCGCGGTGAATTTGAAAAAAGATTAATGGGGGTGATCGCGGAAATCCAGGCGCTCTCCCATCCCGTGATTCTGTTCATTGACGAAGCCCACAGCCTGATTGGGGCAGATGGCGACGGTCAGAACGACGCCTCAAACCTGTTAAAGCCCGCACTGGCCCGAGGCGAGCTGCGTACGATTGCGGCCACTACGTGGCGTGAATACAAAAAATACATTGAAACGGATCCTGCCTTAACGCGCCGCTTTCAGGTGGTGCAGATACACGAGCCCGATGAAAGCGGTGCGATCGCAATGATGCGCGCCTTGGCCAAAACGCTGCGGGACCATCACAAAGTGCCCATACTGGACGCGGCCATTGTGGCCGCCGTGCAGCTGTCAGCCCGCTATATCCCTAGCCGCCAACTCCCAGAAAAAGCCGTTAGCCTGTTAGACACCGCCTGCGCTCGAGTGGCTCTGAGCCAAAGGGTAACACCCGGCGAACTGTCCCGCCTGAATGAGAATGTGCGCAAACTGCAGGACCATCGCAGCTGGCTGCAAACTGAGAATCTGAGCACCGACCTACTGGGCGACACCCTTGCCGATTTAGACCGCGACATTGCGGAAACAACCAACGCGTGTAACCGACTGACCCAGAAATGGCGTGAAGAAGGCGCTTTGGCACAGGAAATCTGCGATCTTCGTCAACAGCTCGAAGGCGGTCAAAGCGGCGCCACAGAGCGAGCTCCGGTTGCAATAGACCAAGTTCGTAGCACCTTGTTTCAGCGGCAGGAAGCGCTGCGGGTTCTTCAGGCCGAGCAGCCTCTGATTCATCCCGTTGTGGACCGCCAGGCGGTGGCCGCCATCGTGGGCCAATGGACGGGCATTCCCGTGGGGCAGATGATTCGCGATGAAATCGTAACCCTGCTGGAGTTGCGCCAGCAGTTGGATAAGCGAGTGATTGGGCAGTCCCAGGCCACCGAGGTTTTGGCGCAAAGAATTCAGTCGGCCCGGGCCGATCTGACAGAGCCGAACAAACCGGTCGGCGTTTTTCTGCTGATTGGGCCGTCGGGTACGGGCAAAACGGAAACTGCGCTCACGCTGGCGGAGCGATTGTTTGGCGACGAAGGCAATCTGACCGTGATCAACATGTCCGAATTTAAAGAAGAGCACAAAGTGTCGATGCTGCTGGGTTCGCCACCTGGCTACGTGGGCTACGGCGAGGGGGGCGTATTGACCGAAGCCGTCAGACGCAAACCCTACAGCGTGGTGTTGCTGGACGAGATGGAAAAAGCCCACCCAGGCTTGCAAGACGTGTTTTACAACATTTTTGACAAGGGTACGGCCAGGGACGGCCAAGGCCAAGACATCGACTTCAGAAATACCATCATCATCATGACCTCTAACGCCTGTGAAGAAATTATCAAGCGTTGTGTGGCAGATCGCCCGGATATCACCACAGCCGACCTTATAACGGCGTGTGAGCCAACGTTGGGAACGTTTTTTAAAGCGGCGTTTTTGGGAAGAACAACGGTGGTTCCCTACCTTCCGCTGCAAGACGAAACGCTGATCGCTATCTGCACGCACCGCTTGAATCGTGTGGCCGATCGTATGCACAAACGCTTCGGCGCTCGCTTCACCTTTGACGCCGCGCTGGTGAAAACCATGGTCACTCGCAGTCGTAACCACAACACCGGAGCGCGCTTTATCGAAAATATGATTACCAACGAGATCTTGCCCCATATTGCCCGGGAATGTCTGGGTGCGCAGGCCGAAAGACGGTCACTGGAGTCACTCCATATCGCTCTGGACGAGGTTGGCAAGCCGGCGTTCTTGGTTGTTTCCGCACCTTAATACAGACGGTTGCAAATAAACTGTTGGGCCGTTGCACCATGTAGTTGTTGGTTTTTTTATACATTATTTTATTAATTTTTGGCTATTTTCAACTATATAAGACTTGCACTTATACAGGTTTACATTTACGTTAGAGCTTACAGTAATAAATCCAAGGCCCAGCGGCCAAGAGCCGCTCTTCCAATAGTTGCGCCGACCAAGGCGAATAGGAGAATGTTGTGGCAAAAAATGAGGTCAAAGGCGGATCAGTAGCGCCAAAAGAAAGAATTAACATTAGCTACAAACCCGCAACCGGCGGCGCAAAAGAGGGTGTTGAACTGCCTTTAAAACTGATGGTGCTAGGCGACTTTCAGTGCCAAGAAGACAGCCGAATCATGGAAGACCGCAAGCCGGTCAGCATCAACGATCAGAATTTTGATGAGGTTATGTCCAGCCAGGGGCTGACGCTGGATTTCAGTGTGCCGAATTATTTGATCGACGAAAAAGACGCCGAGTTGCCGGTGAGCCTGGATGTGACCAAATTGGCCAGCTTTACCCCGGACAGCCTGATGCAGGCGATTCCCGAGCTACGCGAAATTTTTGAGCTTCGCGAGTGTCTGAAGTCGCTTAAGGGCCCCTTAGGAAACGTGCCACAGATGCGACGTACCATTCAGCGCATGATCAAAGACGAAGACACCCGATCCAAGCTGATGACAGAGCTGGGCCTCTGACGGCTGGGTTGAGGACGACACGCTGACGCGCATCATGCTGGTTCAGCGCAATAGAGTATTGGAAGCGGGTTTGAGGACAAACTAATGGCAGAGCAAGCGGCAAAGAGTAAACCAGCAAGCGCGGCGGGCGTCTCGCTGCTCGATGAGATCGTTGATTACACCAGTTTGCCTCGGGAAGACGAAGGCTATGACATTGCTCGGCGTGGGGTCGAGCTGTTGTTGAAAGAGATTTTTGAAAAAGACGCCGAGCAGCAGGGCGATATTCGAGTCGACAAGAAACTGGTCGACCAGATTATTGGTGAGCTTGATGTGCGCCTAAGCCGACAGATTGATGCCATCATTCACCATGAAACCTTCCAGGCCCTGGAGCGCCCATGGCGTGGCCTGAAGATGCTGGTGGAGCGCACAGACTTTCGGGAAAACACCAAGGTTGAGTTTATCAACGCAACACCGGACGACCTGCTGGAGGACTTTGAAGACTCGGCAGGCGTGGTGGAATCCGGTATTTACCGCCGTGTGTACACAGAAGAATTCGGCCAGTATGGCGGTGAACCCGTTGGTGTGATCATCGGCAACTACGAGTTCAGCCACAACGCCCGCGACATCAAACTGCTTGGCCACATGAGTGCTTTGGCGTCGATGACTCACGCGCCTTTTATTGCCGGAGCGTCGCCGTCCATGTTTGGCCTAGAGAAGTTCACCGGCCTTGGGCAACTGAAGAATTTGGAAGCGGTTTTTGACGGCCCCCAGTACGCTAAATGGCGGTCATTCCGTGAAACTGAAGACGCCCGCAACGTGGGCTTGGCGCTGCCGAGCGTCATGCTGCGACCGACCTACGGTGAAAATCTGGCGGTTCGGTCCTTTGATTACGCCGAAACCATAGGCACAGACGACGATTACCTCTGGGGCAACGCGGCTTTTGCCTACGCAACCCGCCTGACGGAAAGTTTCGCCAAATATCGCTGGTGTCCCAACATCATTGGCCCGCAATCCGGCGGTGAAGTGAGCGATCTGCCGATTGACCTGGTCAACGTGAACGGCGAGCCGGTGATTGTTGGCCCAACCGAGGTGCCTATTTCGGATCGCAAAGAATACGAGCTGTCTAATTTGGGTTTTATTCCCCTGACGCTGCGAAAAGAATCCGACAAAGCGGTGTTCTTTTCCTCAAGCTCCTGCCAGAAGCCCAAGAAGTTTGCCAGCGACGAGGAAGGCCGCCAGGCGGAGCTGAACTATCGATTGGGCACCCAGCTGCCTTATCTGTTCATCGTTAACCGCATTGCCCACTACATTAAGGTGATACAGCGCGAGAATCTTGGCAGTTGGAAAAACCGCTCAGACCTTGAGCTGGAATTGAACAAGTGGATTCGGCAGTACGTCGCAGACCAAGAAAACCCGTCGCCGACGACCCGCAGTGTACGCCCGTTACGCAAAGCTTCGGTTACCGTCACCGAGGTAGAAGAGGACGCCGGCTGGTACAACGTAGGATTGGAAGTGACTCCGCATTTCAAGTTTATGGGCGCTAACTTTACGTTGTCGCTCAACGGTCTTTTAGAGCGTTAAAACACGGTTTTGCCGTTAAAGTTATTTGAGGACTAGAGTCATGCCAACAGAAATTTATATGAAAATTGAGCATCCTGATGACGGGGTTATCACCGAAGACAGCTGTTCAAAAGAGAGCATTGGTGCTTTTTACAAAGAAAATCACGACGAAGAATGCTTGGTAATCGGGTACGACCAAAGGGTCAGCGTGCCTACAAGCCGGGTGTCTGGCCAGGTTACGGGAACGCGAAAACACGAGTACTTGGAAGTGACCAAGCTGATTGATAAGTCGACGCCGGAAATATTAAAAGCGGTTACCCACCCGTCTGAATTGGAAGTGGAAATTTCTTTCTACCGAACGCCGGATGAAACCAGCGGCGGTGAAATGGTTCACTACTACACCATCACGCTGGAGCGCGCAAAGGTTGTGAGCGTGGATTACTGCTCGCCAAACATCATTGATCACCGCAACGACGACTACGTGCCTTATGAGAAAGTCACCCTTGCCTATGGCAAGATCAACGTGACGCATGAGGTGTGCACTACCACCCATGACGATGACAGCGCCGAAAAAGGCTAAGACATTGCTATGGCCTGAACGTCAACATTGATACTCAAGATAGGGCTCGGGTCGCGCAGCGCGACTAATGCTACCGACCCAGTTTTCTAACAAAGTGGTTTCTGCTGAATGAGTCAAGAATACGTGCTTGAGTTTGCTCGATGTGTGAGGGTTTCAGCGCTGGGCGTTGCGCTCATGGCGCTGAGCGCTTGCAGTGCAACGCAAACCGGCTCTCCGACTGAGGCCACGGCAAGTAGCGCGTCGGCCATTCAGGCTGAGGCGTCAACAGGTGCCGTCGAGCAGCCGCAGACAGAGGCAGAAATTGAACTTCTGGGCGACGCGGCGCTGTGGCAGTGGCAGGCCGGCGCCGAGCGCTGGCGTTACAACGGCGAGACAAATGTTCCGGAGGTGCCGCCTGCCAGCTGGGTGTTTGAAGAGGACGCGATACGGTTAACGGTTACCGCTTCCAATCAGCTGAACGTCTTTGACGGCGTACCGCACACCTTGGTGCTTCGATTGTTTCAGCTCAATGGGCGCTCGGATTTTCGCGACGAGAGAAAAACCCGCAGCGGTATCCGCCAGCTGTTGGTGGCCGATAGCCTCGACACCCTCGGCGCCAGCGTAGTTGCCTACAACGAAATGGTGATCCGGCCCGGTGGCACTGTAATGCGGGTGTTTGCCCGCAGCGCCGAGACGCGCTTTCTGGCCGTAGCCGCCGGCTACTACGACCTGAACCGCGAGCAGGTAACCCGCCTAGTCAGTTTTCCGGCGATTGACGACACGGTAACAGCAGAGCGCGGTCTGCTGGACAAGCTGACGCTGGGTCTTCTCGAAGAGCAGGCCGCTGCTGTTCCAAGGCGCCCCGGCCGGCTCGCGATCACTCTTAATCTAGACAGCGACAAGATTGGCTTCTTGGCTGTGGAAGCCCAATAACGGATCAGCCCACCGCTAACAACGCGTTCAACACTGCAGGCCCGACAGCCGACGGAGATATATTTGTGAGTTTGAGTCAGCCGGTTTTCTGGCACCAGGGACTTTTTTTGCAGCCCCAGCATCTACAGGCGGCCGATCGTTACCACACTCAGCTTGCAGCGTATTTGCTGCAGCGCACGGGCCCGCACGGCTGGGGCCTTCTTGATTTGACGATCAACGAAGCGGCCATACAGAACGGATTGTTGGACTTGCAGCGGTTTGAATGCATGATGCGTGACGGCACCTTGGTGTCTTTCCCAGACAACGCAGTAATCACCGCGCGTCAGTTTGACAGCGTATGGCGCGACCGAAATCACAACCTGCCGGTTTATGTCGGCCTTAAGCACATCTCACGTAACGATTCCAACGTTACCGTTGTTGAGGCTATTTCGCGTGAGACATCGTTACGAACCCGTTTCGTGTCCAACGCCGCCGGCGAACCTGTCTCGGATTCTTACGAAGGCGGAAAAATTGCCAAGGTGAAGACCTTGCGTTACGTCCTGACCTTATTTTTCGGCTCCGAAGTGGACGACGCCGAGGACTATGAGGTGATTCATATCGCCGATCTGATGATGGAAGGCGAGCGGTTTCAGCTGGATGAGCGGCAGATTGCTCCCTCGTTAGTACTGGGGGCATCACCGGCGTTGATCAATCACCTCAATACCTTGAAACACAATTTAATGGGGCGTGCTGCGCTGCTCAACAGTTACAAAGAACTGGGCAGTGGGGAGTCGTCTTCGTACAACCCGGCGGCTATCACCAACCGCTTGGCGGTGCAGGTTTTATCGCGATACGTGCCGCGCATCATTCAGTATATCGAAGCCGCTCAGGTGCACCCGCTTGAGGTCTATGGCGCTCTACGCGCACTGATTTCCGAGCTGAGCGTGTTTTCCGATAAGGTGGCAATGGACGGCTCGGCAAAAAGCGGCTCTCTGTCGTTACCGCACTATGAGCATAATGCGATTGGCGCCTGCTTTCAGGCGGCCATGGACATGATCGGATTGCTGCTGAACGAATTGACTGTTAGCCCCGAATTGGTAGTGCAGCTCAGGGGACAGGACGATGGCAAATTCGTGGGGACCCTTCCAAAAGAGTTTTTCGAGCGCAACAACAGCGTGTATTTTTTACTACGCACGTCTGAGGCATCGCGCAAGTTTCTGGACTCGTTTATCAATTTTTCCAAGCTTGGGGCCGCCAATCAGGTGGAGGTTTACGCTCGCAGGGCCCTGCCCGGTGTTCCAGTGATTCACCTGCAAGGCAAGCCTATTGGTATATCCAGCCAGCCCAATACCCACTACTTCATGCTTGAACGCGAGGGCTACGAGTGGGGATACGTCGAGGATTCAGGGCAGATTGGGCTGATTTGGAACGAAGCGCCGGACGATCTGGTGGCCGAGATTGTGATGGTTCGAGGATAGCGCCGATGTATATGATCGATCACTATGTGCCGGTTTTTGCTTGCCTGGACGAGTTGCTGAGGCAGGCCGAAAAAAACGAAGGCCTTGACTACGAGGTTTTTCGTGCTGAGCTGGTGCGCGAAGTTGAAAAGGCCTCAGCCGATGCGGGGAGCACCGCCGGAGACGCACTGGGGCGTGAGGCGACTTTTGCAGTTGTGACCTTTGTGGATGAGCAAGTGCTGAGTTCAAATTGGAGCCAGCGTCACCAATGGGCGGGCCAGCTGCTCCAGAAAAAGTACTTCAACACCACCAAAGCCGGTGTCCAGTTTTTTGAAGCACTGGATCGGCTTAATCCGTTCAACCCCCGAGAGCGAGACGTGCAAGAAGTGTTTTTTTACTGCCTCTGCCTTGGCCTGAAGGGCCAGTTTTATCGCCCAGGTGACAGCGTACGGCTGAACGAGCTGATCAAAGCCTGCGGCGATGAGCTGATCAGCGTTGACGACGACGCCTTGCTGTTTCCGCGCGCTTATCCGGACAAGGCAACAAAAGATTATCGCCTGCCGCAGCGGTCCGCAAACTGGCGGCCGATGTACGTTGGCCTGCCATTGGTCCTGTTAGCCGGACTCTATTTAGTGTTTCAAAACGACATTGTCAGCGTCGCGAAAGCGTTCTTGATGATGGTTTGATCCGAACCCCGCAGACAAGTGGTGGGCGCTGTCCGTGTTTAAAAAGATCCTGAAGTTTTTGCTAATCGTGTTTGTTTGGCTCCTGCTGGGTGTTGCTCTTATGGGTGGTAGCCTGCTTTTGGGGTATTCTATAGAGTTTGGCCTGTATATTTTCCTGATCCTGCTGGTGCTTTGGTACGGGGTCAAACTGATCAGGGCGTTGTACCGCCGCCAACAGGCCAAGCGGCGTGTGGCGCAACTGGTGACCGTAGAAAAAGCGCTGGTCGATGAAGATGGCGAAGGCCGCTTTTTTGGCATCTGGCGCCGCCGCACCGCATTGGAAAAGCATTTTCGCGCGTTGCTCAGAACGCTCAGCGTGTCTGAGCTGAGCCGCCACGGAGACCCTCTATACGTGCTGCCCTGGATCGCCGTGGTGGGTGAATCTGGCGACAGCGGTCTTGGTCAGCTGATTGAATGTTCAAGGCTGTCGGCACCCAGCCTTGAGGTAAAACCGTCAGACGACAACCAGACCGGCATTGATTGGCATCTTTATAACCGCAGCCTGTTGATCAGCACCCCCGCAGATTTCGCCGCCATCGCGACCGCTATGTCTGACCCGCGCTGGCTTGAGTTGTTGGGTTTGCTGGCCCGGCATCGCCAAGTAGAGCCGTTGAACAGTTTAATTGTGTGCGTGCCGGCGGTGGCAATTGTGTCCAGCGACACCGAAGGTTTGATTGAGCGCGCGCAGAAGATTCGCCGATTGATTGAAGACAGCGTGCAGCTGATGTCTGTGCAAGTGCCAGTGTATGTTTTGGTGAGCGGCCTGGAGGCCCTCAGCGGATTGGACGAATGGCTGGACAGCCTGGACGACGACACTTTATTGCGCGCGGTGGGCCAGCTCAGCGGCGATCAAAACCAGGATACCGCCGAGCAGCTGGCGGCCGACGCCGTGGACGCCCTGGCCAGGCAAATTCGGCTGATGAACCTGCAGACCATTCGGAATGAGGCCCTGTCGCCTGATTTGATGAGGCTGCCGGTGCGAGTGCGCGACATGACCCACGCCCTGCAGGTGTTTGTTAGCAACCTGTTCGAGAGCAACCCCTATCAGAAGACGCCTTTGCTGCGCGGGATTTACTTCTCGGCGATGACCCAGCGCCGAGAGCACAAGCTGAGTGCGTTCACCTTCGACCTGTTTAGCCAAATTGTGCCGGCGGAGCGTTCCCTAGTGACCAAAGTGGCTTCGCGTACGTCGGCGTCGGTGTGGCGAAGCCGCGGAAAAACGCTGGCACCCGCCGCTGCTACGGGTCTGCTGCTGTTTATCTTGTCGGCGCTTTATATAAATGATCGGTCTGAACTGGACCAGATTCGCGACATTCACACCCAAAGCGTGGCGACGGCCGACCCGTCGCTTAGCGGCGCCATTGAGCTCGCCCTGAACGATCGACAGCAGGAGCTGGCGTTGATTCAGGTGCTTCAGGAACGCCGCTGGTTGCCCTGGGTGCTGTCCGGAGCGGAGCCGGCGTTTATCGGCCGTATGCGGGCGCAGTTCGCCACCAGCGTGCAGCAAGATCTAATCGAGCCGATCGACGAGGCCTTTGTAAACTCCCTTGAAAATGACTTCTTTAACACTGAGTTTTCACCCGATAACGTTCAAATGCTGGACGCGGTTGGCGCATACACCGGCATTTTGGTACGCCGGGTCAACCTGCTGAATGCCTATATAAACGGCGCGACGGCAGACGAACTGCGAGCGATGCCGCTGCCTTATGACGCGGGCGAAGTTCAGGTGATCAGGAGCAACCTGCTGGGTGATATCAACGAGCTTTTTTTGCAGTCGTTGCTGTGGCGCGGGTTGAGCATTGATGGCGCCGGCGACGCCGCAGAGGTGTTGGCCCAGCGTGATCGCATGGTGGGCACGCTGGACCGGATACTGGGCCACAGCGGTGGGTCTTTACAGTGGATTATACAGTGGCTCAATAACAACCCCAACTACAGTGGCTATGAGCTTGCAGACTTGTGGGGGGCGGGTTCTTTGGGCATGGAATCAGACGTGCGTGTGCCTGGCGCCTTTACCCTGGCCGGCAAAGAAGCGATTGAGAGCTACATTGGCGAATTGCGCCAGGCCAGCCCGAATTCGACACGGCTTGACATTCTGGTTCCCCGGTTTTTTGCGCTTTACCAGCGCCAGTACCTGGGCAGCTGGGAGCAGTTTGCGCTGCAGTTTCAGCGTGGTCTCGATAAACTGGCCACGGCCGATGAATATCTTATTTATATCAACAATTTAAGCACAGGTCGAAACCTTTATTTTTCAGCGCTTAATTTGGTGTATAACCAAGTGAACCCGGTGATGGATGATGTGATCGCGCAGGAGGGCGAACTGAACGACTGGCTGATGATGCTTGATTACTACAACGACATGGTGTCACTGTCACCGGACGAGAGCGCCGACACCAGCGCGCGAGACAAAACACTCGCCAAACTGGCTCTCAAAACCATCGGTTCAGCCGGCCCTTTGGGCAAAGCCTTGGCGAAACAGGGCAAGTCGGGCATGAAAACCAAGAAAAAACTCGACAAGGCCGGAAGCGGCCCCAGCGCGTCCGAAAGAGCGTTGCGACTGGAAGAGACCGCCGCGCTACTGGACGAATACCGGGCTGCGCTGAGCGATTTTGTGTTTAACGCAGAGCGCCAATCGGTAGCCTACGGGGTCATGCGCGACCGTTTTCAGAACGCTGACAACCCCGGCGGTGGCACGGGCTCGCTGGCCAGCGCCCACAACGCCATCCGAAAAATTCAGGCGCTCACCGGCAAACCAAACCCCGCCAGTCAAGCTTTTTGGACCCTGTTTACCGGCCCTATCCAGCTCATCGAGCAATACGCTTTGCAGGAAGCGGCCTGCTACTTTAATGATCAGTATCGAAACAATTTCCTGGCCGAACTTGAGGCGGTGCCCGAATTTCGCAAGCCCGCGTTCACCTACGGGCCTGAAGGCGTGCTGTGGCAGTTCATGGACAGTACTGCTCAGCCGTTTGTTTCACGTCGGCTGGGCGCCGGCTACGTCAGGGCCAGTGCCGGTGAGCTGCGTATGCCGGTAACCTCGGATTTGTTGCGCTACGCCACTCGCGCCGAGGGTCAGCGTAATCCGCTTGGCCAGATGCCTGTTGAAATTCGCACGCGGCCCACACAGACCAACTTGGATGCGCTCTACGGTGTGTCAGAAACCCGGCTGACGCTGCAGTGCCCGAGCAATTCAGCTACCCTGCGCAACCGTAATTTCGAGAATGAAGCGGTATTCACCTGGAACCCCCAGTGCGCAGACACCACGTTGCGTTTGTCGATTGGTGGTATTGAGCTGGAAAAAGTGTACTCGGGGCCCGCCGGATTTCCGACATTTCTGGACGATTTCCGGTCTGGCAGCAAACGCTTCACACCGGCCGATTTCCCCCGTTATGAGCAGCAGCTGCGAGAATACGGCGTGACCTATATTGATCCCCAGTACATTCTGCGCGGGCACCAGGAAATTCTCAGGCTGTTGGACAGCCGTCCTGGCCAACCACCACAGCAAGCTGCAGCGTGCTGGAACCCAGGTCGCTAATATGGTGAAGGAACTTGACGCCTGGTTCGACCAGTTCAGCCTGTCTTTTCATTCCTCGCGGGAAGACAAAGACGTGGTGCTGCCGTTGCGTATTTTGGTGTTGGCAGACTTCGGCGTTGGCCAGCAACCCGCCAACCCCCGGCCCATCACCATATCGGCCGTTGGTGTGCGTAACTTTGACGAAGTGATGGCCGCACAGAACATCACCCTCACCCTGGACAGGCATCAGCTCGCCGTGAACCACCCGACCGTGGGTCGCCTTGTGACCGAACCGTTGTTGGTTACGCTGCGCAGCCTTCACAGTTTTCATCCGGACGATTTACTGGCGAACGAGCCTCTGCTGGTGCGCATTCGCGGTTTGATCCTACGCCTGAGATCGGCGGCGGGTGAGGCCGGCGTTAACGCCGAGGTGGTACTGCCAACACTGTCTGCGCAAGAGCTGCGGTGGCTGGCGCTGGAGAAAATAGAGGGTGACGCCCACTGGGCCGAGGGCTTGGTAACGGCCACTGGCAAAGCCGTTTCCCGGGCTTGGCTGGATTTTTTGATTACCGATCTTGAAGCTGATCTGAACCAGGTTTTGAATTGTTTGCTGCACCATCCGGATGTCCAGAGAGTTGAAGCAGCGTGGCGCAGCCTGCACTGGCTGGTGCTTCAGGCCGCATCAGACACTGCCAGCCAGGTAGACTTCGCCTCGGTGCCCCGCGAGCGCTTGCAGCACGATTTGGTATACAGCGCCGACCTGGAGGAAAGCGAGTTTTTCGAGCTGCTGTACAGCCAGGAGTACGGCCAATACGGCGGGCGCCCCTACGGCGCTGTTATTGCCGATTACCGCTTTGGTTATGGCGCCGAAGACGTAGAGATGCTGTCGCGGCTGGGTGAGATTTGCCGCATGGCGCACTGTCCGTTTATCAGCTCTGTGGCCGCGGAGTTTTTCGGGGTTAAGTCGTTTGCGGCGCTGTCGGGTTTGACCTCTTTGCAGGAAATGTTAGAAGGACGGCAGTACCTCAAATGGCGAGCTTTTCAGCAAACCGAGGCGGCGGCCTACATCGTTCTGACGTTACCTCACATTCTGCTGCGGGATGCCTGGCGCTGTGAGCCGGGTGGCGTGTCGGAAACCCTGGCGGTAGAAACCTTGAACGCCGCTGGCGACAGCTCACTGTGGGGCAACGCGGCGTTTGCCATGGGCGGTTGTTTGCTGCGCAGCTTTCGGCGATTTCGCATGTGCACCCACTTGACCGGCGCCGATGGCGGCCTGGTGGAGGGCCTGCCTGAAACCATTAATCGCGAAACCGGTGAACGAGTCTACCCGCTGGAGGTGCTGGTGTCGGAAAACCGAGAGGCAGACCTGATCAGCATGGGGCTGGCGCCTTTGAGCGTTGCCAAGGCGAGCCATAGTGTTTTGTTTCACGCGGCCAACTCGGTTCGCTGGGGGTGTTTTCAGCGCCGTCTCGGCAGCCACAGCGTCCCTCTGGGAACTCGGTTGGGCGCGCAGCTGCCTTATCTGTTCATCATTCTGCGGATTGCCCATTACTTGCGTATGATTTACCGCGAAAACTTGGGGTCAAGCCGCAGCCTGGCCGATCTAAAGGGCGAATTAGTGAGCTGGTTGAAAAGTTATGTGTCGGACGTTGAGAGCCCAGCCCCGGCCGTGCGGGCCCGGCGACCGCTGCGAAAAGCGTTGCTGGTTGAGGCCGGCTCTGTGGATAGCGCCGACTGGCACACGTTCAAGCTGGTGTTAACGCCCCATATCCGCTACGGCGGTGACGAGTATGAGCTGGCGGTAAATATGGGCATGAGCCAAGGCGATGACGGCAAGGTTTGACGTGGGGCCTTGAGTACGGGCGCCGATGGGCAGTAACACACAAGGAGACTGACGCTTTATGTCGATACCAGGCTACATGACGATCACCGGCGAAAATCAGGGTGCGATTGCGGGCTCCTCGTTCAAACAGGGTCAAGAAGACACGATAGAAGTTTTGTCGTTCGACCACTTGATTGAACTGCCGGCACGTCAGGAAACCCAGATTACCGCCGGTAATCCGGTGCACCGTCCGGTTGTGCTGAGCAAAGAAGTGGACGCCAGCACGCCCAAGCTGTATCAGGCCCTGTGCCGTCAGGAGCTGTTGGAATTGCTTGAGATCCGCTGGTTCAGGCACACGTCAGAAGGTAAAGAAGAGCTGTTTTACACCGTTGTTCTGACCAACGCGCTGATTGTGGCTATACAGCCCTGGAGTGTGGACTACCTTGACGAGCGCTATGAGCATTATCGGCCTATGGAAAAAATATCTGTTGCCTATGAGGCAATCCGCTGGAACTGGGGCGCCGATGGCGACGTGGAGTACGAGGCAGTGTGGGATGTTAACCGGTGAATCTGGGCCTGAATCATGAGTGACCAAAGACTGATGGAACGCTATGCGGGCCTGCGCTTTGACTCGCCCTGGGGCCCTGAACAGCGGTTGGACAGCGGGCAGCACCGGGCCGAGCCCGATTATCAGGTGTCGGTGCGAGGCCATCTGTGGCGACTGCTTAATACCCGGCGCGGCAGCGTGATGATTGACCCTGAGTACGGCGTGCCGGATTTGGCGCTGGGCTCCCGCGCCCACGACGAAGCCGAGATTGAACGCACCCTAAAGCAAGTGATCAGCCGTTACGAGCGACGGTTGCAGCAGCTAAGGCTGGCCATTGTGCCTGACGATAACCCGGGTGCCGCCGCGTGCCGGTTTCTGATTCAGGGTTTGCTCATCGTTAATCGAGAGGCGCTGCCGGTGGAACTGACGGCGCTGCTGCGGGGAGACGGTACCTGTGACTTCGAATAGGCTGACAGAGTATGTTTAAGGACTACTACCAGAAAGAGTTGCGCCTGCTGCGAGAAACGGCCGCCGATTTTGCCATCTCCAACCCTGGGCTGGCGGGTATGCTCAAAGAATCTTCCACCGACCCAGACACTGAGCGTCTGCTGGAGGGTTTCGCCTTTTTGACGGCTAATATTCATCGCGAACTGGACGAACAGTTCCCCACATTTTTATACAGCCTGGCCCAGATTGTCTGCCCGGACTACCTGCGCCCGATGCCCTCGGTCACCGTGATGGAGTTCAAGCCCAAAGTCAGTCTGAACCAGACGTTGCGCGTGCCCGCCGGAACTTACGTGGATTCCCGACAGGTGCTGACCGAAAGCATGCAGCAAGAAGGTCGGCCGGCCGAAACCTGTCGTTTCCGTACCTGCCTGCCGCTGGACGTGATGCCGCTGACGCTCGTCGGCGCCCGCTACCTGGAAAACGACGCCATCGGTGATCACAGTGGCCGGCAGGTGAGTTTCAAGCTTGACTTTGAACTGCTCAATACAACGCTTGCTGAAGTGCACTGCGACCGGATGCGCCTGTTTCTAAGCGGTGGTTTTAATGAGGCGGCCGACCTGTACCTGCTGCTCAACCGCAGCGTTACTGCGGTACATGTGAACAGCGGCAAGAATCGCGAACAGGGCGTGTCGCTAAGCGCCTCGGTGATCCAGCCGGTGGGTTTTGCCGACAGTGAAACCTTGTACAAGCGCTCTAAAACCGAACTGCCGGCGTTCGCGCTGTTGCAGGAATATTTTTTGTTCCCGAAAAAATATCTGTTCGTTGATATCGACCTCTCCCAATGGCGAGAGCGGGGCAACGGCACCTACTTTGCGCTGACTTTTGAGGCCGGCGTTCCGGATTTTCCCTTGCCGCCGGTATCGGTGAATCACGTTCATCTTCACGCCACCCCGGCGGTGAATTTGTTTGAGGCCGAAACCGAGCCCGTTCTGATCGATCACAAAGACCACGAAGTGCGCCTGACAGTGCAAAGTGACAGCCGTACGCGACTGCCGATTTTCGCCGTTCACAAGGCTGAAAGCATGGCTCGGGGGCGGCGCGGCAATCGGCGATTTCTGCCGATTGGGGCGTTTAACCTGAAAGACAGCGCAAACGCCCGGTTCATGATGAGTTTTCGGCTGTCAGAGAATGACAACGTGACTGAAACCTACGTGAGCTTGGCGTTTCCGCCGTCAGACCCGCCGGCAGACCGGGAAGTGTTTCGCGCCACCGTGACTTGCTTTAATGATCTGCTGCCCACCGCGCTGGAGCCTGGTGATATTGACCAGGCCACCATGAGCACGTCTGAGCTGGTGACTTTCCGTAATTTGACGATCCCCACCCCGGGCATCCGTCCTATGCTGCGCAGCGACGCGCTTTGGCACCTGTTGTCGGACCTGTCGTTAAATTACATGTCGCTGGCCAGCGCAGACACGCTAAAAACCCTGCTGCGCCATTACATACCCTCTGACAGTGAAGACGAGCGGTGTTTCATTGCCAACACCAAGCGTGTGGACGCCATCACCGAGGTGTGTGTGGAACCGGCGGAGACGCTGCATAAGCAAAGCTTTTTGCGCGGCCAGAAAATCCGTGTTTTGGCCCGCAGCGACTATTTTTCCGGTGAGGGTGACCGCTATCTGTTTGGCTGCTTGCTGGACCATCTGTTCGCCAGCAGCTCGGGGTTTAATGTGTTTACTCAGCTGGTTATGGAGGATTCCGTCAGCGGTGCGCAAACCGAGTGGCCGGTGCGACTTGGGCGGCAGGCACTGCTATGACTGATGAAGCACTGGAGCACACGCTGCTAACGCAAGCGTCGTCTTTTTCATTTTTTCAGGCAATGCGGCTGCTGCGACAGATCAGTGAGCGCCGTGGGCACGATCCCCAGCGCGCGATTCGTGTGCGGCCGGCGCTTGATATGAACCGCCCGCAGTCGTCTGTGGTGCGCATTACCCGTGTGGACGCGGCGGCGCCAAGTGTGCCCGACACTGGCAAAAAGGGCGAACTGAGCGCCGGCGAAGGGCCGATTTACGACGTTGAGACGAGCTTTCTCGGGCTTTATGGGGCTTCTTCGCCGCTGCCAAATTTTTATACCGAAGACCTGATCCTGGCCGAGCAGGAAGACCAAAACGGCGGTCGGGCGTTTTTGGACGTGTTTCAGCAGCGTCTTTACGACCTGTATCTGCGGGCGCAAGAAAAACACCGCCCGCTCTACGACTTAACCGAGTCGGCGGACGCCAGATTGCTCGAGGTGTTGTGGTCGTTGATTGGGCTGCGCGCGCCGGAGCTGCGGGCACAGGTGCCAGACTCGCATCTGTTGCTACGATACTTGTCGTTATTTGCGGCGCGGCAGCGTTCAGCCGCGGGGCTGCAGGCCATGCTGGAGGATTTCATTGGCAGCCCGGTGACGGTTGACCAGTGTGTGCAGCGAGAGTTCCGTATTCCAACGCGATATCGGTTGAGCCTAGGGGAGCACGGGCATTGCTTGGGCGAGGGCAGCGTGTTGGGTAGTCTTTCCCAAGAGTTTTCGGGGCGCATTGAGATTTTGATCGGCCCGCTGCCTCATTCGGTGTTTAACACGCTGATGAACGAAGGCGAAAACTGGTTGCTGTTGATCTCGCTGATCCGTTACTACTTGAACACGCCGGTGGAGTGCGACCTGCTGCTGACTATCGCTGCCAACGAGGCGCAGCCGCTGGCCTTGGGCGATGCCCAATGGGCGTGTTTGGGTCAAAGCAGCTGGCTGTACGATCGCGACCGGGCGCAGACAGAATCTGCGGTTGACATTTTGACCGCAAAAATTGCCTTGGCCTGAGCGTTGGCACAGGCCAGGCTTGAAAGGCGTTTAATAGTAAAAAGTGGCTATAACAAAGAACGGAGATGACGAGGCATCGCGGCCAATGCAGGCGGCTTTCAAGCACGCCGTTGGCGAGTGTTTCGGGTCAATCACAATAGGTTATTACTTAGCAGGTGCGAGCGATGTGGCTTTACAGGTTGCGTGAGTATATTAGCTGGATCATTCTTTTCGCCCTCCTGATTGCGATCGTATTTTACGGTTATAGGTTGTCGACGGAGCAGACTCTGTTGCGTTTGGGCACGGGGCCTGAGGGGTCGGTGACCCACCAGCTTGGCGAGCAGATTAAACGAGCGGTTGAAATTCACTCGCGCTATCAGGTGAAGCTGGTCGCGCGCGCGGGCTCCCGCGAGAACGCGTCGGCTTTGCTGACCAATACTGCCGATCTTGCCATTGTGGCGCCGGCGGCGCTGGCAGACCGTTCGTCGCTGAGCAGTCTCAGCGCGCTGGGCTACGGCTACGTACATTTGATTGTGCCCGCCGGTCTGGACGCCCGCCTGCCGGGCGATTTCAGCAGTTTGTCCCTGGCGGCGGGTACGCCAGACAGCGATGACTGGTTTCTGGCCAAAGAATTTTTGGGCGCGGCCGGTTTGCAAGAGAGCGTTGCCCTGACGGCCACAGCGCTGGATTCGGTGGGTGAAAACACCGGCGCCTATGTTTTAACCCACCGCTTCGATGAGCGCCTACAAGCGTTATTCGCCGGCGGCAACTTTCAGCTTTCGGACATGACGGGCCTGGGAGCTGTGATGGTCGCCGAGCCACTTTACCAGCCCGCTGAATTCGCGCTTGGCACTTACACGGCGCCCAACCGGCTCGTGCCTGCCGCCAATCAGGCCACGCTGCGCACGCCTTTGGCGCTGATGGTTCGTGACAGCGCATCGCGCGAGCTTGTTTATCGGATCATGGCGGTGCTCACGCAGCCGCGCACCCGCGAAGCGCTGGCGCCTTTTGGCTTTAACGACGCTCTGCTGCGCAGCAACTTGCCGGCGTTGGTGAGCCACCCGGCGGCCCTTGAGTATTTAGACCCGAAGACTGTCTGGGATCTGCTGGGAGGCGTTACCCAGTGGCTACTGGAATACCGCTGGTTGCTGCTGCTGGTGCTGTTGGCCTCTGCGCTGGCGGTTCACCGCTGGCTCGATTCGAAGCGTTTTCGACAGCAGCAGCTGTTGCAGGAGCGTGAATACGCCCTGCAAAAACTGATGGCCGACGTGCTAAAAATTGAAGAAGCCCAGCGAATGGAGCGCGATTGGAAACGGCTGGAACAGCACAGGCGCGACATTTCGGTGCTTAAGAAGCGCGGCATTGACCTGGTGATGCAGGTGGGCAGCGATGTGGGAACCGGCGGCGTGATTTTTACCCAACAGTGCAACTACGTCGCCGATGATATTGATCGTCGTTTGGCCAAGCGTCAGCGGGCGTTGGTGCCCATTGTTGGCGACATCGGATGATAGGGGTAACCAAAATGGCGGGCAAAACCCGGGCCGGGGCAGCGGCGTGGACGCTTGCCTCAGGCTTGACCCTCGTACTGTCGGGCTGTTCGCTGTTCTCGGCGTCGCCGCCGGAGCCCGGAGACTCCGTGGTTGTCGCGGACTTGACAGCGGCCGACCCGAATGCCGCGGTGTTTGTGCAGCCGGACGGCGAGCGTTTAGAGACTGGCCGAGAGGCCTTTGACCGGGGCGATTACTTCAAGGCAATGAATGAGCTTTATCCGCTGGCGGCCAATGCCGCACAAGCCAATTCTGAGGCCCAGCGCCTGGTTGGCGTGATGTTTATGCGAGGCTTGAGTGTTCCGGTTAACCCCGAGTTCGGTCGCGAATGGCTAGAGCGTTCCGCGCGGCAAGAGAATGTTCAGGCGCAATGGCTGCTTGGCCGAAATTTGGCCGAAGGGCGTCACCTGTCGCAGAACCTGGAACAGGCGATGAACTGGCTTGAGCGGGCTGCAAATAACGGCCTGGCCGAGGCGCAGTTTTATCTGGCCGGCGTGTATCAGCGCAGCAAGAGCGCAAACACCGACTCGCAGGCTTTTCGCTGGATGTTGGCGGCGGCCGGGCAGGGGCACCTTGCCGCGCAGAACTCGGTTGGCTTGATGTACCAGTACGGCGTGGGCGTTGCCCGCGATGACGACCAGGCAGAAGCCTGGTTCCTGCAGGCCGCAAGCGCAGACCTGCCCTCAGCGCAATATCACTTGAGTCGCTATTACGCCGACCGGACACAGCAGGTTGAGGCCCTGGCGTGGCTGCGTAAGGCCGCGGCGAACGGCCATGACGCGGCGCTGCAGCGGGTGCTTCAGGCTCCCGGCCAAGAGGTAACCATGGCCGACCACCTGTCACTTTTTGGGACGCCGCTGGTGAAAGCGCAGCGCGAGCTGCTGCGCAAGCGCATTGTGCAAGCCGGCGGCCTCACGCTGCGCGAACAGAACAGCCAGTGGTACGACGTTTACGAGGCATCGGCGCTTATTGGCGGTGCCGATCGGCTGTTTGTGGGTTATAGCCTGGGCAACCGGCTGCCGGGCGAACTGCGTTATCGATTTCCCGGGATGAACACGCCCGCAGGTGTTGCGCGACTGATTGAGATGATCAGCAATAAATATGGATTGCCACAGGTAGCCACCGAAGTTTACGAGATGTATGGTTTGCATGCTTTTTGGCTGTTCAACGACGCCCGTATAGAGGTGCGCCGTTCCTGGCCGGATGACGCTTTGGCGCTTCGGTTTGTGCTGCAAGAGCAGCTTGCCGTGATACGTGACGAACAAAGCGGTCAGGCAACGCCGAGCGAAAGCGATCGCCGCCTGGATACCTACTAATGTCGCTGTTGATAGAGCAGGCGCAACTTGGGCTGAGTCCGGGTGCCGTGCCCGGTGAACTCTGGAGTGAATCGAAATGAGTGAGAAAATGCACAGCGGTGATTTCGACAGCGATATCGCAAGGGCGCAGGAGTACAGGTTTCGCCCGCTGACGGAGGCGGTCGTTGTGGGCCTCATTTTTTTTGCCGCAATCTTCGTCACCACGTTTTTTGTCTATCACCATGCTTTGCAGGCGCAAAAAGGTGAAATCCGTGATGGGCTGGTGCGTACGGGCGAATTGTTAGCGAACTTTATTGATAGCGAACAGCACAACGACTTTCGTTCGCGGGATCAGAAAACGTCTGCGGCCTATTTGCAAGCGGTTGAGCCTTTGCGCAAAACCATCGAAGCAGACGACACTATTCCGTTTGCCTACACCACCGTATTAAAAAACGATAAAGTATACTTCGTGCTTGACCCAGTACCGGCGAACAGCCCAGACGCCGTAGTAGGCATCATGGAGGAGTACGTGGATGCCAGCGCAGAGCTCAGAGAAGCGCTGCGCGACAATAAAATCACTACCTCGCAGGAGCCCTACACCGACGAGTGGGGCTCGTTCATCAGCGGCCACATTCCTCTCACCAACGCCGAAGGCAACGCGGTGGGTGTGCTGAGCATCGACATTGATGCCACAGCCTATTTTGAACGCCTAGCGCCCATTAAACGCGCTACCATTCGGGCCATGGTAACGGCCTTTTTTATCTCTTACCTGATTGCAGCGCTGGTTTGGTTTATGCGCAATTTTTCCTGCGTTATCAATAATAAGCGACTCCTGCTAGTTCGTAATATGCAACGAGGGCCTGACGCTCACTAGGCTCGCCAGTTACACCAAGCAAGGCGGCAAAGCTCGGGCTTTTTCTCTGAATCGGTATGGGCGGCGGTCACTCCCCGTTAAACAAAAATTCGAAGGCGATAATGCTATGACGGTAACAAAAAGACACTGGCGTTTTTTTGAGAATAATCCTCATATTGAGACGCCCTATTTGCTGATGGATCTAGAGGTTGTAGAGCGCCAATATAAGCGGCTTATCAACGCTATGCCGTTTGTGTCGGTTTACTACGCGGTCAAATGCAATCCCGCACCGGAGATCATCAGAACACTGAACGGATTGGGGGCGCGATTCGAAGCGGCGTCTTGGCCTGAAATCGAGCGCTGCCTGGAGCAAGGTGCTGCGGTTAGGGACATTCACTTTGGCAATACCATCAAAACATCGGCTTCGATAAGACGCGCCTACGCCGCCGGCATTCATAGCTTTACGGTGGATTCGCCGATGGAAGTTGAGAAAGTGGCGCGCCATGCACCGGGTGTCAAAATCAGTGTGCGCCTGGAAACCGACGGCCTGGGGGCGGCGTTTGGGCTTGACCGCAAGTTTGGCGCCCGGGTTGCTGATGTCGCCGATATGATGCGGCGAGCGGCGGATCTTGGGCTGGACGCCCAGGCCGTATCTTTTCACGTGGGGTCTCAGCAGTCCGACCCGCAAGCCTGGGTACGAGCACTGGAAGACGTGGCAAGGCTGGCGGACCGCTTGGCACCCTACAACCACGCGCTAAACCTGGTGAATTTGGGCGGGGGATTTCCGGCGCTGACCACGCCGGTGGCTGGGCAGGCTTTAATACGGCCAGACTTCATCGAGGCCTACGGTGATGCCATTTCCACCGCCATCCGCCGCCTGTTGCCCGCAGGCCTGCATTATGTGGTTGAGCCCGGGCGCTATCTGACAGCCGACGCCGGCGTTCTGTCCTCAAAGGTGGTGCTTGTGTCTGAACGCGGCGACGCAGAGGCGCGTAAACGTTGGGTGTATCTGGACGTAGGCCGCTTTAACGGTTTGCACGACGCCGGAATCGTGCGTTATCCCATAGTGACGTCGCAGGACCAGGGCGGTGCGCTTGAGCCCGCTATTTTGGCCGGCCCAACCTGCGACAGTGACGACATTCTTTACGATGAGAGTGAGCGTTTGTTACTGCCCGACACCCTAGACGAAGGCGACAGCGTTTTGTTCCAGGGGGCAGGGGCTTACACCGGTTGTTTCTCAACGGTTGGCTTCAACGGTTTTCCTGCGCTGCGCGAGTATTACATGGACAGCACGAAGGATTGCGTAGCAGAGCGGCCACCATCCATCGAGACGGCGACCAGCGGGGAGCTGCGGCACTAATGACTAAGACGCAAGAGCCGGTTAAACACGTATCGATCAGTTTGTTGCTGAATGTGGCGGCAACTTTTTTGGTGTCCTTGTCTATGGGGATGAATGCGGTTTTGTTTCCGGTCACCATGGAAACAAACGGCATTTCCACCACCCTGATCGGTTTTATTCTGGCCACTGAAACCGTTGCGGCGTTGGGCATCTGTTTTCTTCTGCCCAAACTGCTGAAGTACCTGGGTATGCGGTTTTCACTGGTGGCGCTGACCCTGTTCCGGGTTCCGCCCTTGTTGTTCCTTCCGTTTATTGACGATGTGTCGTTTTGGCTGGTGGGTATTTTTATTCACGGCATTGGCGCTTTCACTTTTCTGATTCTGATGCAGACCTGGGTCAACAGCCTGCAGTTCAGAAAAAACGCCGGTTTAATGATTGCCCTTTACGGCACGGCCGTGTCACTGGGTTTGGCTTTGGGGCCGCTGACGCTGCGCCTTATTGATGAATGGAACCTGTTGAATACGCCGTTTGGAAGCTCTTTTGTCGCTTTGGTCGTGCAGTACGGGTTTGACCAAGCCTACGCGGCCAACGGCATTCGCTATTGTATCAGCGCGGTGATAAGCACCTTGGCCGTTGTGCCCATTCTGTTCGGTTTGTGGCTGGTGCCGCGCTTTCAGTTCGAGGGCAAGGCGCGCATCTGGCACAGCGTCATGCTGGCGAAAGGGCCGATGTTTGCGGTGGCAATGGCCGGTGTTTCGCTGTTTGGTGTAACCTCCTTTATCACCATTTTTGGCCTACGCAACGGCCTGTCGCTGGCGGATGCGTCTTTGCTGTTCACTGCCTTTATGCTGGGCTCTCTGATTCTGGAGGTGCCCTTAACCTGGCTTTCAGACTACTTTGACCGGCGCTACATCATCGTGCTGAACGCGTTTTTTTGCATGGTGTGTGCGGTCTACCTGCCGATCGCTATTTACGAGCCCTACCAGGCCTGGGCGCTGCTGTTTATTTGGGGAGGGGTGATTGGGTCTATCTACTCGACGTCTTTGACCATGATTGCCGAGCGCTTCACTGGCGAGGATCTGGTAACCGCCAACGCCGGTTATTCGATTATGGAAAGTGGCGGCGGCACCATTGGTATCGTGTTGATTGGTGCGGCCATGGCGCTGGTGGGCCCTGACGGGTTGCCCTATGTCATTATGTTCTCAAGCATCGTTTACTTCTCATTTGCGCTGACGCGCTATCAGATTGAATGAACGCCGCTTCACAGCTCGCGGCAAGGCCGGCTGTGAAGCGGCTGGCAGTAAGCGGCGCTGAGGTATGTTTATGCTGGTTTTTGTAAGAGGTACCCCGTGACCCATGCGTATTTCGTTCACGTTTAAGCTTAGTTTGTTGATTATTCTGCTGACGCTGGTGGTAACCGGTGGCACCCTGACGTATTTCTACAACCACACCAAAGACCTGATACTGGAGGAGGTGCGCGGTCGGCTGAGCAACCTTGCCCATAGCGGGACTTATATGTTCCGCGCCGAAGACCGCGAGCTGATCACCTTATTCCGCGACCAGCTGTTCACTGAGTTTGCGGAACTGGACGCCGATGAGCTGACGGTGTTGGAGAACGAGGCGCGACAGTTTCTTTCCAAGCAGGCCCAAGACGAGTACCACGCAAGCTACCTGTACCAGCACCTTGTGCAGTTGCTGCGCCAAGTGCAGTTTGGCTCCTCACAGGAGGTTAGGCCCGTTGGTGCTCTGCCGCAGAGTATCAGCGGCAGCGGGCAGCAAGACCCCGGCATACAGTGGGTGTATCTGATGGCGCAGAACCCACAGCTGAAAAGTCAGGGACTGGTGGCGTTCCTAGCCGACACCTATTACGAAAAGCTGGACAAAGGGCCCGAGCCGAACCCCATTGGCAATGTGTACGCCGGCGATCCTGCGCTGTTCGTGCAGCCCTTTGTTGACGGCGAAATTGCGGTGAGCGACGGCTGGTACAGCGATCAGTGGGGCACCTTTATGACCGCTGTTGTGCCCATCAAGAATGCCAGCGGCGAGGTGATCGCCAGCCTGGGCCTGGATTACTCGGTTGGCGAGCGGGCGAAAAAGCTCGATGTGTTGTTCAACTTTTGTTTGTCGCTTTTTGGCGTGGCCTTCGCCTTGGCGGTACTGGCGAGTTTCATACTTGCAGGCGTGATTAACATGCCTATTGATCGCCTGCGCCGGGGCGCCGATCGTTTCAGCAGGCGGGATTTCTCAAAACCGATCAACGTCCGTTCCCGTGACGAATTCGGCGTGCTGGCCTCCACGCTCAATACCATGGCGCTCGAAATTCGGGATTATTCAGCGGGCCTAGAAGACCTGGTGCAAAAACGCACCAGCGAACTGTCCACCGCCAGCGACAAAATTCTGCAGCTGAACGAAAAGCTGGAGTCGGAAAAAAACAGCCTGGGCGCCGAGGTCGATATTGCCAAAGGCCTGCAGCAGCAAATGCTGCCGGGTCGCGACGATCTGACCCCGTTTACAGAGCTGGTTGTTGCCACCGGCAGCGAGTCGGCCGATTTGGTGGGTGGTGATTATTTTGATGTTATCGCAACCGGGCCCAATCGGGGCTGGTTCAGCATCGGCGATGTGACGGGTCATGGTTTGGAAACCGGGGTCATGATGCTGATGCTGCGCACGGCCATCCGGGCGGTACTGGACACGGGTTCGGCGGGCGGGTCAGATGCCGGCCCCGAAGCCCAATACCAGCGCATCAATCGCTTGGTTTACGACGATGTTCAGCGCCAGCAGTCGGAAAAGCACGCCACGCTGTCGCTGCTGCATTACGACGGCGGTGGTGCCTTCACGGTTGCCGGTCAGCATCAGGATTTATTGGTGATTCGTGACAGGCGCAGGGTCGAAAATCTGGATACAACCGGCTTGGGATTGCCGCTTGGACTGATCGACGACATCAGCCTCGTGTGCCGCCACCTGACGGTTAGGTTGGCGGTTGGCCAAAGCCTGGTGCTTCACACCAACGGCATTACCCAGGCCGAAAACGCGGCCGGTCAGTTTTACGGCTTAGACAGGCTGATGGCGCAACTGCAGCTGCACGGCGCCGCCACGCCCGAGAACATTTTAGCGGCGGTTATGGCCGATGTAAAAGACCATCTTGACGGCTTGCCTCTGCAAGATGACCTCACCCTGTTGATCATCAGGCGCGCTCGGTAAACGCTCAACCAGGACCGTTTTTATGAATATTGAACATCAGCAGTATCGCGTTTGGCGCGAGGAAAACAGCAACACTCTGTATTTTAGAGGGCGCATTCGCCTGCACGGCCAAACGGATCGCCAGCCGCTGAATGATCTGCTTGATGACACGATTCGCAGCAACTCGGCCACCATGACTTGGGACTTCCAGGAGCTGGATTTCATCAATGGTTCGGGTCTTGACGTTATTTACCGAAAGGTGATTCGAATCAGCCGCGACTGTCCCTCCATGAATTTGCTGGTTCGCGGCTGTGACTCGATTCCCTGGCAGCAGAGCGCCTTGCCCAATATCAAGAAATTAATGCCTGCCGTGCGTCTCAAGTTTGAGGCCAACGCCCCCATTCTGGCGCCCACAAACGGCGCCGCTTGACCCAGGAGCAGCGATCTAATGCAGCAATTTTTTCAGCTAATAGGGCGCACCTGCCTCTTGGTGTTGGTGCTAACCGGCGCTCCCGGTGCGTCTTTTGCCGCCACCGAGGTAAAAGTTGGCCTGTATCTGACCAATCTTTATGACATTGACATGCATAACAGCCAGTACAATGTTCAGTTCTGGGTGTGGTTTCTTCACGACAACCCCGATTACGACCCGACCAGCCGAACAGAGGTTATCAATGGCAAGAGTTGGAGTCAGCAAAACGGCGTTCGTGAGGTTTCCGGCGGACAAATCTGGGATGTGATGAGTTTCCGGGCGCTTATCGATGAAGAGTGGGACATTAAGCGCTACCCCTTTGACACCCAGACGTTGCATATCCACTTAGAGGATATTGAACAAACTGCCGCAAACCTGACGTTTATACCCGACGTGGCGGGTACTCGCGTTGACGAAAGCCTCATTCCAGACGGCTGGAAGCTGCAGGACTATCGCATTGACGTATCACCGCACCGGTACAACACCAGCTTTGGCGACCCGGCTCTGGGGTCTGAAACGACCTCTGAGTTCAGCCGAGTCAGTTTGGTGATGACCCTTGAGCGCGAGGGACGGCGCCTGTTCACGACCATTTTTATCGGATTTTTTGTGGCCACGCTGTTTGTGCTGATGACCCTGGCGGTCAATATGTCGCGCCGCGCGCACCCGGTGATTCCGCTGCAGCCGAGGGTTACCCTGGCGTCCGGTGCTATTTTCTCGACCATCGGCAGCATTTACCTGCTGGTTAACCAAATGCCCTACACTACGGAATTTACGCTGGCTGACAGCCTGTTGACGACCACGTCGGTGGGCACGGTGCTGTGTATTGTCAGTTCTTTCACCACGGATGTGGTGTGCAAAACCGATCGCGCTGCCACCATGTATCGCCTAAACAAGGTGTTTTTTGCGCTTTTTCTTGGTTTGCATTTAGGTATCAACACGTCGTTTATGATGGGTTGGGTTTGAACGTGGACGGGTACTTTCAGGAGCCGTTGTTATGAGCAATCCGATCATTTCGTACGAATTTATCAGCAAGGCGATGCCTGATGATGACCCCCTGCGCTTGGTCAGTTTTACCGGCACCGAAGGGGTGTCCCAGCTTTTTCGGTTCACCCTAGAGCTGAAGTCGCGCGGCGCCGACGTCGATGTTGACGGGCTCTTGCGACAGCCTGCGGCGCTGAAGATGACCGTTGGCGATCACACCCGCCAGATCAACGGCGAGCTGCTGCAGTTTGACGTGATCGGCCAAAGCGGACCTTTTACCATTTACCAGGCCGTGCTGGTGCCGCGGCTGCACAAATTGTCGCTCTATCGCAGTAACGAAGTGCACGTTGACGAAACGCTGCCGGAAATTATCGAGAGCGTTCTGGGTTATTGCGGCCTGACCAGCCTAGACTACGACCTGCGCCTGGACGGCCACTACCGGCGCTTGCCACTGTGCTGTCAGTTTGACGAAAGCTATCTGGATTTTCTCAGCCGGCTGATGGAACGCGTGGGTATTTACTACTTTTTCGAACACGACGACAAAATTGACCGGCTGGTGCTCTGCGATTCGCTGCAGGGCCAAGACGCACTGACCGCGCCAGACATTCGGTTTAGCGCGCCCAGCGGGATGCAGGTGACGGATTTCCCAGACGGCGTGCACGGCTTGGTCTGCCGCCAGAAACGGATGCCGGCGCGGGTGGTGTACAAGGATTACAACGATGAAAACCCGTCGGTTAACATTCAGGGCCACGCCGACGTCGACCCTGACGGCCTTGGCGAAGTGTACGATTACGGCAGCCATGTGGGCTCGCCGGGTGAAGCCCGCCGTTTGGCAGAGGTTGCGGCGCAGCAGATTTTAACCGAAAAGCGCCGCTACTACGGCGACAGCACGGTCAGCCGCTTGCAGCCGGGATTCACGGTGATGCTCAGCGGCCATTTTCGTGCGGCCATGAACCAGCCCTATCAGATTCTTGCGATTGATCACGAAGGCTCGGCGCCCAGCCTGCAAACCGGTGAGAGCGGCCAGAACGGAGCCTACCGCAACAGCTTTACGGCCCTGGAAACCGACGTTCAGTTTCGCCCCGCGCGCGATACCGCCAGGCCCCGCTTTTACGGCACCATGAACGCGTTTATTGATTCTGAGACCGACGGCGAATACGCCCAAGTGGATAGCACCGGGCGTTACAAAGTGGTGTTTCCTTTTGACCGGGTGACTCGCAAAGAGGCCAAGGCCTCCTGCTGGATTCGCATGGCGCAGCCCTACGCCGGTGAAGGCGAGGGCATGCACTTTCCGCTGCGTAAAAACGCAGAAGTGCTGCTGACCTTTATTGGGGGTGACCCTGACCGGCCGGTTATCAGTGGCGCGGTGCCCAACCATTCCAAGCCCAGCGTTATTACCGATCAGAACCAGACCAAGAACATCATCCAGACCAGCAAAGGCAACAAAATCGAAATTGAGGACCGGGAAGATTGCAAGCGCATCAAGCTGTTCTCACCTCACAAAAATACCTACATGCATCTGGGCGCACCGAACCATGCGGGTGATGGTTGGGTTGTAATGACCGAGGGGCTTGAGCGTAAAGAGATTCTGGGCGGCCAGCACATTACCATTCGTTCGGTCGTGAGCGGCGCTGCCTCGGGCGCAAGCACCAGCCACAAAATTGAAGCTAAACCGCTGATTGCCCTGACCTCGGATGCAACCAGGGGCATTGCGGTTGTTGGTCTGGAGTCGACCAACAAGGGCGTATGGCAATATCGTAAAAGAACGGCTACCACCTGGCTGATGTTCTCGGCTATGAGCGAGTCCAATGCGGTGGTTCTGGATGGCCGCTATGAGGTGCGTTTTGAGCGTGTGTTGGGGGCCGAAGGGTCCGTGACTTTGACTTACCATACCTGGGAGTACTCTGATGCCGGCACTGGTGGCAGGTTGGATGTCACCGCGATCCCAATTTTTGATACACAGCAGACAGCCTCTGTGTCTCTGTCGCAATCTGACATCGACCCACCTGCCGATCCCCAGCCACTGGTCATATCCGACGACAGTTTACCTTTTGCTGTTGTCGCAGCCGATGGCACTGGTAGCTGGCAGTATCGCCCCCCAGACGGGGCCTGGACGGATTTACCCAGTTCTATTTCACCAACCAGCGCCGTCTTTATGGAGGCGGGAACTGCATTACAGCTGTTGCCAGGGGGCGGTAGTCCCGGCACCTTTAACTTGGACTATCGGGTTGGTTTAGAGGACTTACCAGGATCTACCAGATTAGATGTCAGCACCTATGCCAGCTTTTTTGGTGATGAAACGACAGAAACCATTGAGGTCGAAGCTGACCTGATTGACGAGAGCACGATGTTTGGCTTCCGCAAGCAGGCTAATGATCGGGTCGACGAAGACACAAATGGAGCGAGTGATGGTGATGAATTTGAGCGCACCGATGAGCTGTCCGGTAACTTCCAGATCAGCCGGGTAAAGGCGCCCCGATACAGCTGGCATGAAGGCGCGAGTTTTCATTACCAGACCGGCCCGTCACTGAATGTGAAGCACTCGGATAACGGCCCTAAAACAGCGAGCGGTGGGGCGCCCAGCATCGCAAAAACCTACGCGGAATTGAAAACGGCTCTGCTAGACGATCTGTATGGCAACGTTGCCGGTTACAAGCCCGCTGGCGCCAAAGTGTATGGCTTAGACTCAAGTTACGCACCGGTGGCCAAAGCCTGGAACAACGTCATCCGCGACGCCCATGTGTCTTTGGTGCAGCACGACACCATCACCGGCCAGAAGGGCAATATTTATGATTTCGGCGGTTATTGGAATTACAACCTGGGCAACTCTTACGAAGAGAACCACATCCAACAGGGCAGCACCGTCACGTTGAATCAGGTTGCTGCGGATTCCTACGACATTTTGGAGTCCGGTGGCCCAGAGCTTGGTCAATTAAAAGCAAAAATTGGTGACGAAACCCTCAGCACTCACCAATTTGAGTACGTTTTGGACAGTGTATCGGCGCTTGACCCTGGCACTTTTTGGACTTCAAAAACCTACGATGGCGATTCTTACGACTACAGGGTAAACGGCAAGGCCATTGAGGTTAACGAGAATGTAAGCACTCTGACAATTAATAAGGGTGGCCGGCATGTTGAGCTTTCGTTCAGCGGCAGCGGCCAAAAAACGTCTTGGTCAAAAAGCGGCGAGGGCGAAAGCTTTGAAAAAACCTGGCACTTGAAAAATGGCAATCTGTTGTCGGATTCCTCAAAGTTGACCACCGCAAATGGCTATAACTGGACGGAAACTACCTACAGTCCGTTGGTATCTGGCAAAAAAGATTCCGTCGAAAGGGGAAGTATCTCTGCGGGTGGGCTCAATGTATATTCGGAAAGTTTCACGGCCAAATCTTCGGCCAGCTTTGAGTTCGGCGCGGCGGTTTCTTTCTCGTTTTCAGCTAATACCAGCTTTGCCCTCAATGTGAGTTTAGCGGCGACCACCTCTATTAGTGTCACTGGCAGTCTGAGTTTTTCCTATTCCGCCTCAGCGGGTATAACATTGGAGGGAGAAATGTCGGCTGGTCCGACGATTAAATTTGGTATGAAACCGATGGAACTTGATCTGCGGGCTGACGCAGTTCTGCTTGACGTCAACTCAACGCTGGGCACCATGACAATAAAGACGGTAGGGGCACAGTTTGAAGCTTCCCTCCTTCCAATCGCGATCGAAAATAAGGCGCTAGTGAGTGAAATGAAAGCCATGGGTTTTAAGATTACCGCCTGAACCTTGGGCGTTGATCAAGCCCACAGGCAAGCCCCAAAAAAGCCTCTTCTTTGGCTTAATGAATTCACGAGGATGGGAGTTACGATTGCGAATTATTAAGTCCATGCGAACCGGATTGCTCTCGCGTACTTTCCTCTACCGCCGTCAGCATTTTTTCAGCGTGACCATGCTCTGGGGGTTTCGCCTGGATACCGGGCGCAATGTGATGGAGCCGCATTTATGGGAAATGATTGGCAAAACCCTTGCCGCCGGCCAGCCTTTTGATCAGGCCATGCCTAAGGGTCGGGCGGAATTTCTGGTTAGCGGGTCTTTTTACGCGCCTGGCGGCCACGGGGTTTCCGGGGGCGGCGTAGGCGTCACCGTGGGCGGTGTGGAAAAGTCTTTATCGGTCAGCGGTGATCGTTACTGGCGACCTTTGGGTATGAGCCAGCCCGAACCTTTTACGCAGATGCCCATCGACTATCGCCATGCGTTTGGCGGTGAACAATGCGCCAGCAACCCTCTTGGCAAGGGTGATACTCCGGTGCCCGGCAACGCCGGTGATCTGCACCCCCTGCCCAATGTGGAATACGCCGGCAGTGCCGTGTCTTCTCCTGACAGCAAGCCAAAACCGGCGGCTTACGACCATATCGGCGTGATGTGGGAGCAACGTTTCAGATACAGTGGCACCTATGACGAACGTTATCTGACGGAGGCCTTTCTGGGCCTGCCGGACGATATCGACTGGCGTTATTTCAACGACGGCGCCCAAGACCAGTGGTTTGATGATTTCTTGACGGGCAACGAACCTTTCGACATTCGCAATATGCATCCCGAACACGCCCAGATTACCGGCCAGCTCCCGGGCATTCGTGGCCGCTGTTTTGTCGAACAAGCCGTGGTGGGCGACGATGAAGACAGCTCAACACGGATTCGGGAAATTCCCCTGAAGACGGACACGGTCTGGCTGTTTCCCGGCGAGATGACAGGCTTGGTCATGGCGCGGGGAACCCTCGAGGTTGCTGAAGACGACGGCAGCGACATCCTGAACTTATTGCTGGCGGCGGAAAATCAAACGGATTCGCCGCGCCCGGCAGAGCATTACACGGCGGAGTTGAAAAAGCGCGCCGACCCCGAGCAGGGCTATCGCTACTTGTTGCAGACGGGGCCGCTGCTGCCTGAGGGCTGCGCCACCGAGTTTGAGGAGCTTGGGGCTGATAGCGCCGGTGAGGAGTCGGCCGTCGGCGCCAATATGGAGCAATTCGCCAAAGCCCAGCAGGACAAACTGAATCAGGATGTGGATGTCAACTCGAAGGAAGTCGTCGCTGAGCTTGAGAAGCGAGGCCTTCTGAACCCAGTGTCTGGCAAGTTTGATGTGTCGCAGGTGGCCGTCACCCCCGGGGCCGAGTCTGCTGACGAAGCGCATATTAAGGCGTTGATCGCTAAAGCTCTGCCTGAGTTTGGGGCTGACCCGGCAAAGGCCAATCCTGCCAAAGTACTCGCGGGCATGGACCCTGCGCGTTTTGCCGAGCTAGAGGACTATTTAGCGTCGATAACGAATCGCGAACTGACCGTTGCCAAGCAAAAGCTGGAAGCCTCTCGACAGGAGATCGCGCAAGAGCCCAACAGTGCACACACCGCAGAAGCCCGCGACGGTCTTGATCAGCAGATCAACCACCTCGACGCTTTGATTGAAGGGCGTCCGGTGGCGTCACGTCAGCCTTTGCCCAGGCCCGAGCGGGAGTTGCAAGAGCAAATACGTGCTCAGAGCCAGCAAGTAAGCGAGCAAAAACAGCAGCTTGAAGCGGCGTTTGGCAGTGGCCAGGGTTCGAACGAGCAGGCCATGGTGCAACTGGATGACATCGAGAAGGCCTGGGGTGATGCCCAGCGCCAGATAAACAGCGCGATTGAGCAGCTGAAAGAGCAGCACCGCATCACGGCCCAGTACCTTGACCCGGCATCGTCGCCCCATCCGGGGCAGGAGCCACAGATTCTTGAGGCGCTTTTGTCGGCGCACCGCAAAGGAGAACCAACGGCCGGCGGTGACTACGCGTTTGTGGATTTTCGCGGCCAGAATCTGCGCGGTATCGACCTCAGCGGCGCTCGTTTGGAATACGCCAACCTGGCGGGTTGCGACCTAACCCAGGCCAATCTGGCCGGCGCGGTCTTGACCCACGCGAGACTGGACAACGCCCGTTTCAGTCATACTGGTTTGCATCAGGCCAACTTTGGGCGCTGCCAGATGCAGGGCGCCGTATTCGAACACTGTGACATGACCGGCGTTGTTTTGTCCTTTGCTGAGCTTCGCGCGGTTCGGTTTGAGGATTGCGATCTGCGCACCGGAATGATGCCTATTCAAGAGGCGCAGTTTACTGAGTGTCTTTTGAACCGAGTTAGGCTGGATGAACACAACTTTCTGGACTGTGTGTTTCGTGACTGTATTTTGAACGACTGCACGCTGAACAAAGTGGTGATGATACAGCCAGAGCTGACCGGCAGCCGTTTTCATCGCTGCGAGCTAAATGAAGTAAGCTTGTTGATGGCGAAAGCCGACGGGGTTGCGTTCCAGCAGTGCCAGATGCGCAACAGCCGGCTGATGGGGGGCTGTCAGCTGAACCGGGCGGACTTTTCCGGCTCCCTGCTGGATGAGGCGACTTTACGCGAGGCAAGCCTGGCCCACGCGGTCTTTACCGGCGCCCGTATGAACCAGAGCGACTTTTCTGGTGTTGAAGCCAGCGACGCTTGTTTTGACCGCATCGTTGGGCGCAAAAGCCTATGGTATAAGGCGGAGTTGCACAGTGCTGATTTTCGCTATGCCGATTTGATGGAGGCTTCGCTGCACAAGGCTCGTTTGCAGGAAGCAGATTTTTCCCACGGCAGCCTGTACCAAGCCAACCTGCTGCACGTCACCTTGAGCAATACCCGATTTAACGGCTGCCTTATGACTGGTACCTTGCTGCAGGACTGGAGGCCGCCCGCCCCATGAACCGAGAGCAACTGGAAGCCTGCGTGAAAGGCGGGCAGGGTGATTTTCCTGCGATTGTAGACAAGGACCTTGCGGGTAAAGACTTTACCGGCGCGAACCTGTCCGGCGGTATTTTTCATAAGGTGGTCTTTCGCGACTGTCAGTTTGTGGGGGCCAATCTGAAGCAGGCCGTTTTCATCGAGTGTGACTTTAGCCGGGCGAACCTGACTTCTTCGAATCTTTCATTTGCAGTGTTTAATCAATGTGGGGCGGCTGCGGCGGACTTATCCGCCTGTGTTTTGTTGTTGACCGTGTTCAACGAGGTGAATCTGGAAGGCGCGTGTATCGCCGGGTCTACCCTCGACAACACCACGTTTCACCGCTGTAACCTGCGCGACGGCCGTCTGAACGACTGCGTGATCAAACAAGCCAATTTTGTGGAATGCCGTCTTGATCGGGCCAATCTGCAGCGGGTGCGCAGCGAGGGCCTAAACTGCGTTCAGTGCGCCCTTGCCGGCACCCGGTTGGACAACAGTCGCCACTATCGGGCAAATATACTTCAGCCAACATCCTGCTCGCTTACGTTGACGGGCGCTGAATGGGAGCTGGCCTTTTTTTTGCGGGCAGATTTGACCGGCATGGACTTTACCGGGACGCGCCTGGGCAAACCGCAGTTCACCGAATGCCAACTGGCCGGCGCCAAGTTTGCCAAAATGGCGCTCACCCAGGCCAGTTTTCAGGGCTCGACGTTGCAGGGCGCCGATTTTACCGAAGCGGGTTTGCAGCAGGCCCTGTTTATGGCAGGGCAGGCTGAAGGCGCATGTTTTGCGCGTGCGGTTGCTAATCAAGCGCTGTTTATTGGCGCTCATTTGCGCCAGTGTGATTTTACCGGTGCCACGCTTATTCAGACCCAGTTCACCGGGGCCGATTGCACCCTGTCGCGATTTACCGGCTGTGATTTGACGTACGCCGATTTCTCCAATGCAACGTTGAACGCGGCGGATTTGTCAGACACTGAACTTACGTATACAAAGCTGCATAATATTTCCGAGCAGGATACAGTCTGGCGGGGCGCCAATCGGCACAAAGCGACGGGCACCGACGCTGAAAAACTCAAGGCCGAGCAGTTTAAACCCGGCTGATCGACAACAATAGGACATCAGACGATGCTAGCGAACGTAACCGCGATGACTCAAGATACAGACGCGAGTCTTGAAGTCACCCGTATCAGCGCCTGCGACCAGCAGTGGTTTGAAGTCGCACTGCCCTCCGAGCGAGTTTGGGCCGAGCGCGCCTTCAGCTGCACCGTGATGCCGCAGGTAGATGATAAGGTGCTGATCTCTCGGCAGGCGTCGGGCGACTGTTTTATTCTTGCCATTCTTCAGCGCAGCGGCGCCACCCAGTCCATGGACATGGTGTTTCCGGGTGATGTGACCCTGCAAAGCCTGGAGGGTAAAATTGCGGTCAACGCGGGCACAGACGTGGTTCTCAATGCCGGGCAGCGAGTGGCGGCGTTGAGCCCTGAACTGGTGTTTCAGGCAGAGAGCACCCGCCTGACCAGTCGCCAGCTGGACATCAGTGGCCAAAAAGCCAATCTGCGTGTTCAGGAGGGGCGACTTTACGCCGGCCGGCTAGATTCGGTGGTGGGCGCGCTCACCCAGTGTGCCCAAACGGTGAGCCGAAAAGTGGAAGGTATTGAAACCCTGAACGTAGGGGCGTTTTTTAAAACGGTCAGGCAAACGCTGACGATTCGCGCCAACCACGCGGTGATCAGTTCACGGCACGATATGAAGATGGATGCCGAGCGCATTCATATGGGCTAAGACTTTGACGGGGTTTACCGTGTAGTCAGCCGGACGAAACCGACAAGAAGCAATAATTAACCGTCAACAAGGTGCTTTTATGGTGTTTGCCAAAACGCAGATGGGCGGGTTGGATTTTGGTTTTCCAGACGTCTGCCTGACACCGGTGCTTGGGGTGCCGGTGCCGATTCCTTACCCGAACATTGCTATCCCGATGATGGCCATTCCTTCTCAGATCAAGATTTTGACCTTGGCGATGCCCGACCATAATCTTCTGACCATCACACCGATGAGCAACGGTGATAATGCGGGCTTACAGCTTAACCCGGCTTCTGGCATGGTGATGGGGCCGTCGCGGAACATGCTGGGCAGCACGGGAGTTTTTATCTGTGGCATGCCGGCAACGCGCATGTTGGATATGACCGGCCAAAATGGCCCTACACCGGGAGCACCCGGGTTGTCGCTTGCGCCCAGCCAGATCAAATGCATGATCCTGCGCTGAAATAGTGTCAGTTGGTTATCGCTACAAAAGAGGTTTTAGTGTTTATGCCGTTAACCCAAACGGATCAGGAAAAGATTAAAAACTGGCTGGCAGAGAAGTGTGGCAACCTGCGTTGTTCGTGCTGCGGGTTTGGTAACTGGACTATTCTTGATATTGCCACCATGCCTATCGGTTTTAACCTATACACCACCCAGTTTCTTTACAATCAGGGCGTGCCCCAGGTCACCATATCTTGCACCAATTGCGCCCAGATGCTGTTCTTCAATCCAGAAATCATGGGGTTGCTGCCAGGAGGCGACGAGGGGTCAGCATAGTTCGGCACCGCCGACAGAGATAATAACGCGTCCGAACGGGCTTTTTTCCACAACGCGACAGCCTTATACCCTTTTCCAGAGACGCCCTGACCACCATCCACTTTATCGCCAAATCCGGCAGCTTTGTGGTGGCCGCCGAGCGGCTTAATCGGGTGCCGTCAGCGGTGAGCTACACCGTCAAAAAACTGGAGGAAGAGCTGGGCTTTCCGTTGTTTGACCACAGCGGCCGTTAGACTAAACTGATCGTGGCCGGGCAGTATTTTATTGAGCAGAGCCAGTGGATGGTGAATTCCTTCGAAGAGCCGGTGCGCAACATCGCGATGATCAGCACGGGCATGAAAGTGTTGTTTTCTGTGGCCATTAACAACATCGTCAACCGCGAGGGGCTGGTGGCGTTTACCGGCTAGCTGGACAAACAGTTCCCAGCCACTCAGGTGAGTATCAAAACCGAGGTGTTAACTGCGGAAGCGCTGCGCGCCTACCCGGCCATTGCGGTGAAAGATACGTCGTTGCACATATCACCCCAGGACATCTGGTTGCTGGTTGGTCAGAAGGTCATTTACGCGCCTGAATTGACTACCGCCGTTGAACTTATCGAAAGCGATGTGGGTATTTGCTACGCGCCCCATCACCGCGTATGCCAGCTTCTGGGCCAGGGCCGGCTGCTTTAAAAAGCCATAATAAATCATCAAATAGGCGAATGTCCCATCAACGACGACGCATAACCAATGTGGGCGCAGCGGCACCGTTTTTATTACCCTCAAATGCTGTGATGGCATAGTGGACTTGGTGACGTAATTGGAGGTGCTAAAATGCACTCAAACGTGATCAGTGATTCAATAATGATTAGAAAAGTGGGACCTCGTTCCAGCCCTGAGTTTAAAGTCGAATGTACCCAGCTGGTTATCGACCTGGACTATTCCGTTCAAGAGGCTGTACAGGCTATGGGTGTTGGTAAATCCACGCTCGAAAAATGGGCTTGATGCTCTGGGGCTGCTTGCGAAAATCAACGGGCGCCCGGTACAGATAAATCTCTGGCAACGACAACAACGGACGCATCACTGCCGTTTCAAAACAGCGCCGAGCAACTCGATATTGCCGGCGTGCAAACCGGTGGCCGTTTGATCCTGCTTTGGAGAGTCTTTAGTCGGAGCCAGCCCTGGCGTCAGTAAACAAATTGATGATAAAACAGCGAATGTTGCTTACAGTAAGTGCTACCGGACTCGCCGGAAGCCTACTAGTGCCCCGTTTGGTTAATTAGCTTATTTATGGTCAATAGCACTGAGCTTTGCCCGCGTCACCGATGTCATAATGGATTCCGCACTTTTATGCCATCGAAATGGCTTTGCCAGTTTTTCGTTATGAACTTTGATGTATCGGCGAATGGCCGTTTTGAGATCGTCAACGCTGGTAAAAATACCCCGGTACAATGCTCGTCGTTCCAGTTGGCCAAACCAGCCTTCTACTGCATTCAGCCACGAGGCACTGGTCGGGGTGAAGTGAAGCTTAAAACGAGGATGCTTCTCCAGCCAGGCTTTTACTTTGGGTGTTTTATGGGTCGAACTGTTGTCCAGAATCAGGTGGAGATCTTGCTCACTCGGTGTTTCACGGTCGATTTGTCGTAGAAAGTCGAGAAATTCCTTGGCGCGATGGCGCTGGGTGATCCGCCCGATGACCTCACCGTTCAAGATGTTGAAGGCTGCATACAGGCTCGTTGTGCCATGCCGTTTGTAATCGTGAGTGTGGCGCTCAATTTGACCCGGCCTCAATTGCAGTTTGGGCTGGGTGCGATCCAGAGCCTGGATCTGCGTCTTCTCGTCAACAGACAGCACCAGAGCGTTATCGGGCGGGTCCAAGTACAAACCGACAACATCAAAAACCTTCTCAGCAAAGTCTGGATCGTTGCTAATCTTGAACGTTTTCAGGCGGTGGGGCTTCAGGTCTGCCGCTTGCCAGATCTGCTGTACTTGCCAACAGGTCACGCCGGCATGTTTCGCCATCAACCGGATGCTCCAATGGGTAAAGCCACGCGGCACCTTGTTGACCGTGTCGGTCAGGATGGCTTTGACTTTTTTTGTATCAAGCTTTCGTGGCTGCCCTGGCCGCGGGGCATCGCGCAACCCTGTTAGCCCTTGCTCGGTATATCGGTTGCGCCACTTGAATACGGTGGGGCTGCTGACATCGAGCGATTCCATGACCTCTTTCGGAGATTGCCTGGCGTTCAATAGCAATAAAATCCGAGCTCGCTGCACCAGATTTTGGCTCAGCGTGCCCATTCGCAGCCAGCTTTCCAGTTCCAGTTGATCGTTAACCGTAAGATTAAAAGGTGCAGGTTGCCGAGCCAAAATAACATCCCCATAATTCGTGAGTATTATGGAATTATAGCATAATTAGACTAGTTAATTAACCAAACGAGACACTAGTCAGTGAAATGCTGCTGCCGGGCGTGTGCTCACTCGGTTAAGGTCATACTGATTGCCTATGAAGTTGGTGAGGAACCAGTGTGTGTAATTGGTGAGCCGGAATGTAGGTGCTGATTTATTGGCGTTTACACACCAGCAATCCCACACGCTGGCCAATGGGCACGTCGCGGTTTGGAAACACAATGGCTTCGGGTTTCTCGCCTACGCAGTAGCGTTGGTGGCTGTCTTCCCATATGACCGTGCCCGGGGCGTATTGGGTAAAGTTGGCCACGTCATCCGGCACGTGAAACTGAAAACCTTCACCGCTGTTCAGGATTTCGTGAACCACCTGAAATAGCGCCAGCTTTTGCAGGTCGCCTGCTGCAGAAGCTGGCGCGGGTAATCCGGCCAGGCGCCGTTCCAGTGCGTTACGACACCCTTGAAAACGGCTCAGATCGTTCTGGCCGAAGGGTTTTACCTGGCCCAGCTCTACCGTAAAGCTGTGGGCTTTCAGCGCGGATGACGAAAATGACGCAAAGGTGGTGCCGGCTTTGTGTTGCAGTAACAGGGTATGGACGTCCGCTTCCAGCAAAAAGGCGCACTGCTCGGCGGGTACCTGGCGGCCGGCCACAAACGCGTAGAGTGCGAATTTTTCCCGTTGAGAAGAACGTATGGCGGTGTGCAGATCGTAATGGCTCAACGCCAGGCCCTGCGCCTGCGTTTGCTCGGCGAAGGTCCGGCACAGCTGCTCTAACTGACGCGCCCGCCCGGCTTCTGGTGTTTCGCGGACGTCGTCACGCCGATGTGCGCCGCTGAACAGTCGGTTCAGGTTGGCGTCAATAAAGCGCTTGCCCGCTACAATGGCCTGCGGGTTGCCCAGTATCAGCAAGGCGGGGCAGGCAGGTTGTAGAGCGCCACTGAGCAGTTGGTTAACCAGCTGGTTCAGCACTTCGATGGGTGCGGTTTCATTGCCGTGCACACCGGCCGAAATCATCATCGCGTCTTGATCGGTGTCTTGGCGGTTTACCGGCGGGTTAACCTGCAAAATGCCGGTGCCCAGTTGCACCAGCTCTGCCCCGCCCGGCAATCCATGGCGGCACTGGGGAAGGGTTTTGCTGGCGTTTTCCAGGGTGTGGCTTAGCCAGTCTTGTGGGCTGTTAAAAAAGGCGCTGCTGGCGGCCATCGGCTGCTCTTTGTCAGGAATTGCTCGTCAGGAGTTCGCCGGGCGCTGATGACGTAGCAGGTGATTTTCCAGTTTGCGGAACACAAACACCAGGATAAAGGTGAGCATCAGGTAAATCAGCGCGACGAAGATGAATGCGTCAAAGGGTGCGTAAGTGCGTGCGTATATATTGCGCGCGGCGCCGGTCAAATCCACCATGGTCACGACGCTGGCAATAGCGCTGGCGTGCAGCATGAATATTACTTCGTTCGAGTAGGCCTGAACCGCACGGCGCGCCGCGTTGGGCAGAATAAGGCGGCGCATACGCAGCATCCAGCTCATACCGTAGGCCTTGGCCGCTTCAATTTCACCCATCGGCGTGGCGATAATGGCACCGCGGACAATCTCGGTGGTGTAGGCGGCTGTGTTGAGGGTAAACGCCAGCAGGGCCGGGTAAAAAGGTTCGCGGAAAACAGTCCACCAGAAGGTTTCCTGAATGCCGGGAATCTGGGCAACGCCGTAATAAATAATGTACAGCTGAATCAGCAGCGGCGTGCCGCGAAACAGATAGGTGTACACCCAGATCGGGCCGGACACAAACGGGTTGCGCACGGTGCGCAGAATGGCCAAGGGCAGTGCAATGACAAGGCCGATCAACAGCGACAAAAATACCAGCTGCACGGTGGTGACCAGGCCACTCCAGTATTCCATAAGGGTTATGACGGTGAAGATATCGTTCTGGTTCAGCCACTGGCTGATAAAGTCGGGCATAAATCAGCTCCTTTGCACCACGCCAACATTGGCGCGAATGTCCAGCCACTTGATGAACAGCTCGGAAACCGCTGTCAGCGACAGATACACAAAGGCCACGGGGATGAAAAAGTGAAACGGCATGCGCTCGGCTTTGGCGGCTTCTTCAGCCACTCTCACCATATCGGTCAGGCCGATAATGGAGACCAAAGCGGTGGTTTTCAGCAACACCTGCCAGTTGTTGCCAATGCCAGGCAGGGCATGGCGCAGCATTTGTGGAAATATAACGCGCCGAAAAGTATGCCAGCGCGAAAATCCATAGGCCCGGGCTGCTTCTATCTGGCCGGTGTCTACCGCCAAAAAGGCACCGCGGAAGGTTTCGGTCATATAGGCGCCAAAGATAAGACCGATGGTGACCACGCCAGAAATAAAAGGATCGAACTGAAAAAAGAAGTCGACTTCGTAGGCCTCCCACAACACGTCAGACAGGCTGTTTACCACCAGTTGACCGCCGTAATAGAACAACATCATCATCACTATGTCTGGGACGCCGCGAATGCAGGTGGTATAGACGGTCGCCATGGTGCGCAATGGCCGGTTGTCCGACAGCTTGGCAGAGGCGCCAAGCAGGCCGAGAACCAACGCCAGAGCGAGCGACAAGAACGCCAGTTCCATGGTTACCATCGCGCCGGCGAGCAGTTCCGGGCCGTAACCCTTCAGATCAATCATGAAATAGTCCGGTAATCCGGAGCGGCCAGAGCAGCCGCCCCGGAGGCCTGATTAAACCTTGATGTCGTAAGCGAAGTATTTCTTCATGATGGCATCGTAAGTGCCGTTTTCTTTGAGCGTGTCGAGCGCTGTGTCGACACGCTCGGCCAGGTCTGTGTCGCGCTTGCGCATGGCGACGCCGACACCTTCACCCAGCTTCACTGACTCGCCAGTTTCAATAAAACCGTCTTTGCTTTTGATGGTCTGTTCGCCCACCGGGTAGTCTACAAACACTGCGTCCAGGCGCTGGCCTTCCAGGTCCAGAACCATGTCGTCGGCGGTGTTGTAACGCTTGATGTTGACAACGCCGGTCATGTTTTCAGTGACAAATGCGTCCATGGTGGTGCCGCGCTGCACGCCTACAGACTTGTCCTTCATGGCGTCCATGTCAGTTACGTCGATGTCAAATCCTTCCGCCGCAAACCAGCCGCCCGGTGTGTTGTAGTAAGGCTTGGAGAACAGTACGCGCTCGGCACGCTCCGGGGTGACCGACATGGACGACATGATGGCGTCAAACTTGCGCGCCAACAGGCCAGGAATCATACCGTCCCAGGCTTGGATGACAAACTCGCACTTGGCGTTCATTTCCTCGCACATGGCTTCCGCCAGTTCGACTTCAAAGCCGGTGAGTTCGCCGTTTTCATCTTTGTATTCAAACGGCTCGTAGGGCACGTCGAAAGCAATGCGGACGCTGTCTTCGGCTTGTACCGAACCGGTCAGCATGGCCAGCGCGCAGCCGGCGGCGATCAGAATTTTTTTCATGGGTGAACTCTCCAGTGGTGTTCTAGTGGTTTGCCTTTAATGGCTTTTTTATCACTACGCCGCATAAAATACGATTTGCAAAAAGATTGTACAAAAACACGATACAGAAAATGCAATACGAAAAACACGATAATACTGGTTATCCAAACTTGGGAGCCAGAAATTGCTGCATTCGCTCAGATTCTGGGTTGTCAAATACTTTGGTCGGTGAACCCTGTTCTTCAATGACGCCCTGATGCAAGAAAAGCACCTTGGTTGAGATGTTTTTGGCGAAGGCCATTTCGTGGGTAACCACAATCATTGTGCGGCCTTCTTCAGCCAGGCTTTGCATAACCCGCAATACTTCGCCCACCAGTTCCGGGTCTAGCGCCGAGGTAGGCTCGTCAAACAGCATGACGTCCGGCTCCATCGCCAGGGCTCGTGCAATCGCGGCTCTTTGTTGCTGGCCACCGGACATCTGCGCCGGATAATAGTCCTTGCGTTCGTAAATGCCGACCTTGTGCAAATAACTTTCGGCGCGCTCGATGGCTTCCTTTTTGGGTACTTTCAGCACGTGGATGGGCGCTTCAATAATGTTTTCCAGTACGGTCATGTGCGACCAAAGATTGAAGCCCTGGAAAACCATCGACAGTTTCGCGCGTATTAGTTCTACCTGGTGGTTGTTGGCAGGAATGCGCTCGCCTTTGCGATTCTGCGTAAAGCGGATGGGGTCGCCTTGCACAATAATTTCGCCAGAAGTGGGCGTTTCCAACAGGTTAATGCAGCGCAAAAAAGTGCTTTTGCCGGAACCCGAACTGCCAATCAGCGAAACGACGTCGCCTTTTTGAGTTTCCAGCGAAATGCCTTTTAGCACGTCAAGTTTGTCAAAAGTTTTGCAAATATTTTTACAGATCAAGGGCGATTGATCCGCCATTGTGGGCTCCTGAGGGTACAAATCAAAGGCGTCTGTTCTACGGATTGTGCCGGTGTAAATCAACACTTTTATACGGTCTGGTTTGCTTTAATGCAAACACTTTAAGAGCACTCTTTAGAGGCACTTTCTAAAGACATTCTCTGAAGGCGTTTCCTGGTTTCGAAACAGCGTGCTTTTACGAGCGTGCTGCAATCCGCGGCTGCACGCGCCTTGAATACCCGATAGCTTGCCAAGCCGTGCTTTGTATCCAGGGCCCGTTTTTTACCGATGATATTGACCGGTCCGCTTAAAGACTGGCGCTACTGAAAAGGCAAACGTGCGTGTCGCAACTGCAATTGGCAATTTTACTGGGAATGACGGTGGCACTCGGCCCCCTGGCTTTGGACGCTTACCTGCCCGCGTTCCCGCAGATTGCCACGGATTTGAACGTTGACCATACCGATATAGGGCTGACCCTGAGTGTTTATGTAGGGGCTTTGGGCCTTTCGCAACTGGTGGGTGGGCCGCTGTCTGACCGCTACGGTCGCCAAGTTATTTTACTGGGCGGCCTGTTTGTGTTCGCCGTGGCCGCGGCCATGGTCGCACAAGCGAGCAGCCTGAACGAAATGCTGGGCTGGCGGTTGGTGCAGGGCATTGGCGGCGCCTTTTGTGCGGTGTCTGTGCCGGCTATTGTGCGCGACCAGTTTCACGGCAAAGACGCCGCTCGGCTGTTCGGTCTGATTGGCTTGGTTATGTTTATAGCGCCGGCAGCCGCGCCTACTCTTGGGGTGATTTTGTTGGCATTGGCCGACTGGCCGGCGATATTTCTGATGCTGACGGGCTACGCGGTATTTTTAGCCGTCGTGCTGAAGCTGCGTCTGTTTCGTCATTTGCCGGACAAAGCACGGGTAAAAACCCCGGTATCCACTCTGGTCACAAACTACGGTCTGGTGCTGAGGCATCGGGTGACCATGCGTTTTGTGGCCATACAAGCGTTGTGTTTCAGCGCTATGCTGGTGTTTATCACTCACGCATCGTTTATTTATCAGGAATGGTTTGGCCTCTCGAACACCCTGTTTTCTGCACTGTTTGCCGCCAACATCGCGTTAATGGCCAGCTTGAACATCGTTAACCGCTATTTGTTAAGGCACTTCGAGGCGGTGTCGATTTTGCGCGTATCGGTATTGTTGCAGTTCATTGCGTTGCTGGTGCTGGTCGCGTTGGCTTGGGCTGGGGCTCCTTGGTGGGTCATTGCCGGCTGCATTGTGACGGCCGTGGGCTTTATGGGTTCCATCATTCCCAACAATATGGCGAATGCCCTGGAGTTTTTTCCGCACCTGGGTGGCACGGCTGCGGCGATGCTGGGCGCTGCTCAATTCACCCTGGCCGGCGCCGTCAGTGCGTTTTCTACCACGGTGGTGGTGGAATCTTTATTGAACGTCGTGATTGTGATGGCGGTATGCTCAATGCTGGCCGCCACACTGGCCTTCGGTGCGCCGCGGGCCGTTCGCCGCGAGGTTGCAAAAAACGAAGCGGCTGCCGGTGCCGCTGCGCCGCCCAAGCCGGCAACCCCAGACTGACGGCAGCTCTTTGATCCGTTTGCTCACGTTCAGTCAGACCCCCCGAGGACGCGCTGGTTACTGGCGCTCAAGAACATGGCAAGACGCTACCAAGGAGGCAGAAACCGGCACTAAGGCAGAAACTGAAACACGGGGTTGCTCTCACAAGAAGATCTCCCTGAGAGACAGCGTATTTTCAGTGGTGCGTTCGGCCCCGGTGGCTGTGATGCGGACCGTTTCGCTGAAACCGACGCCAAACTCGCCTGGCTTGCGCAGGCAGATGGGCAGGTGAAACACCATGTCTTGCTCCAGAATCGCCGGGTTGTCTGTGGTTATAAACAGAGAGCCGGCGACCCAGGACGGCGGAAATGACGCACCGACCGGGTAGCCAAATACGCCGGAGAAAAAGGCCCGGTCGACGATTGGCGCCAGCGCGAGTTCGCCGGCACGGGCCGCCGAGGCGAAGCTTGCTCCGGCGCGCGCGGCCGACATCACAGCGGCCAGAACTTCAAGACAGATCGCATGAAATTCACGAATCTCGGCGGAAGCTTCGCCAACGACGGCGGTACGCATCATAGGCGCGGTATAGCGTTTGCGAACCGCACCGAATTCAGTGAACACCACATCTCCAGGTGCCACCTCATAACCCGCATGATTGGTATGAATGATGCCGCTGCGCGCGCCAGCCGTTACAATCGGTTGCATGCTCATGAATTCGCTGCCCGCCCCCAGCATGGAGCTGGCACCAGCCCGGGCAATCTCATGGTCAACCACACCCGCTTTTATCACCGCTGTTGCGGCGTCTAGACCGGCGCTGGTCATAGCGGCGCTTTCGCCAAGATACGCCAGTTCGGCGAACGATTTAACCAATCGAACACGATCGATCAGTGCGCCGAAATCGACAAATGTGGCGGCGTCTAACGTGCTCTTGAGCGCCGCAAGCAGCCCCGGCCGAAAAGAGCCCGCCCAGGGGTTAAAACCGATCCGCGGTGTTGGGCTCCTTGCCGTGCGGCGCACTTGAGCAGCCAGATCGCTGGCCACTGTTTCGGGCGCCTGCCACGGATAGCCGATAACGTCGTCCACCCGGCTCAGATACACGGCAGGGCCCATCTCAATGGCCGGTACGAACAGCACGGTTTTATCAAACGCGACCAGCAGCACGCACTGGACCGAGACCTCGAAGGTGGTGTATCCGGTCAGATAACACAGTTCGCCGGCTTCGGTCAGTAGCAACAGGTCAAGTTCGGCTTCGGCCATCCGCTGACGAACCGCGGCGAGCCTGGCCTCGTATTCGTCCGGCTTGAACGCCAGTACGGGTTCGGGGAAGTGGCTTTGCAGTTTTTCGCGGTAGGTAAGGTAATCCATAAGATGATCGCTCGCCGTTGCAAAAGCAGGCCCTTATTAGTCGTTCATTCATATCCAGTTTGCAAGAAAAAAGGGTTGGGATGGCCAGATCAATTAATCCGGCTCCGTAATAGGCTCGTTGTAATCACCCATATGCCGCGCAGCAATCAGAGGGTGTTATGATTGGACCGTTAAACCAAAAACCACCAATGGAGAAATAACAATGGCGAAAAAGAAAGCACAGCCAACAAAACACAGCGCGGTTCAGCGCGAACTCAGAACCCCGAAGTACCAGATGCGGGTCGTTGAGAACAAAAGTAAATACCGCCGCAGCCGTGACAAAACCACAAAGATGGAGGATTTTCGCAAGGCGGCCTGAGCGGCTGTTTTACGAAAGTCCTCCGTTTCGACGTCCTTCGTTTCAGAGACGGGACAGATTCATTTTCTGACCTGCCGCTGATCGGCAGAATAACGCCTTATGGGAATTGATGGGTGCAGATATTCTGGCTTAAACGCAACCTGAGGCTGCAGGACTCAGAGCCTTTCTTTGAAAGCATGCGCGCTTTCCGTAAGAAGGGAAAAGTGCTTCCCCTTTACTGTCACGAGCCTGAGCTGATTCAGCAGCCAGACGTGTCGAGGCAGCATCAACTGTTCATTCAGGAAACTCTCGCAGAGCTTGATCGCGACGTTCAGTCGATTGGAGGCGAGCTGCTTCAGGCTGTTGGCGAAACGGTGGACGTTCTTGATCGCATTCACCGCGTGCAGCCTTTAACCAACATATGGACCCATCAGGAAACCACCCAAAACAGCCGGTTCCAGCGAGACAACGCGGTTGCTGCCTGGTGCGTTGCCAATGACGTTGAACTGCTAGAACTCGCGCAAAACGGGGTTGCCAGAGGGTCGCAAACGCCCGAGTTATTCCCGCCTTATTTTGCCCGCTCTGTGTCGTTTAAACTTCGTGATCCGATGGGAACTGACTTATCCAAGCGATTTGCGCCCCTGCCGTTTCCGTCTTGTGAGTCGAACGCGATACCAACAGCCGCCGGAACCGACAAACCGCTGAGGCAGAAGGGCGGGCGGTCACAGGCCATCAGAAATTTGAGTCGATTCTTCACTGTTCCGTACCTAAAGCAATACCCATTTCAGATATCCAGCCCGAATACGGCTTGGCAGGGCTGTTCGCGGATATCAACGTACCTGGCTTACGGTATTGTTTCGGACAGAGAGGTATTTCAGGCTGTGGATCGGGTGGTAACCGACGCGCACAGCCGGATGAACGCTGACCAGTTTGGTAAATTTCAGGAGAACGCGCGCTTTTATCTGGATAGGCTGAGCTGGCGTCGGCAGTATATGCAAACATTTGAGACCCGCCCCGAGCTGGAATTTGAGTGCATGCTTGCGCAGTTCAACGGCGTCCGTGAGGCCGATTACTCGGAAGGTCATTCTTTAGCGCATTCTTCAACGCCTTCTTCAGGACAGTCTGAACAATATTTCACAGCCTGGAAACGGGGGCTAACCGGGTTCCCCTATATTGACGCGGCGATGAGGTTCCTCAACCAGACCGGCTGGATTAACATGCGTCTGCGGGCAACCCTGGTCTCATTCGCTACTATGAATCTGTGGCTACCCACCACCAAAGTGGCGGAATATCTGGCCGCCGAGTTTCTGGATTACGAGCCGGGCATTCATCACGTTATTCATCAGATTATAGCGGGCACCACAGAGTTCAACGAGCTTATGGTTTATGACCCGGTAAAACAGGGCCGGGACCATGACCTTGAGGGGCATTTTATCCGCAAGTGGGTTCCAGAACTTGCGGACGTGCCCGGTTCTGAACTTCATGACCTCGCTAAGACGGCGTTCAGGCTGTCAAAACACGCCGAAAATCTTGGTTATACGCCTTACCCGGAAGCCATCGTGGATCATCGGACAACCGCAAAAAAAGCCAAGGACAGGATAAGTGGTTTGCGGCGTGGCGATTCAGACCGCCGCAGAGTGTCCGTAGAGACGTCGAGTGAGCAAAAACAGAATGTTCAGCAGTCACTGTTTTGAATCAGCCGTGACGGCTGTGAATAAAGCGAAAGTGGTTGGCTGGTTGCAATTGAGAGGGATTGATGAAGACAAATCTGCCCCGGTCTAGTACAGAGCGCATTAGAGAGGTTTTTAGCGCCTTTCTACTACTGGGTCTGACGTCTTTTGGCGGGCCTATTGCCCATCTTGGCTATTTTCGTACGGAGTTTGTGGAACGCCGCCGCTGGCTGTCCGAACCGGCTTACGCTGACCTTGTCGCCTTGTGTCAGTTTTTACCCGGCCCGGCCAGCAGCCAGGTAGGTTTCGCCCTGGGCTTGATGCGAGCTGGCCCTTGGGGCGCAGCTGCGGCCTGGACTGCTTTCACTCTGCCTTCGGCCATCGTGTTGGTGCTGTTCGCTTTGGGTGCCGGAGTGCTTGATGGACCCGTCAGCCAGGGCATCATTCACGGCCTGAAAGTGACAGCGGTGGCAATAGTTGCTCATGCGGTATGGGGAATGGCGCGCAATTTGTGCCCTGACCGCCAGCGCGCCGGCATCGCTCTGGCCGCGGTGTTTACCGTGGTGTTGTTCAACGGCTCATTGGGCCAAATCACGGCCATCGTAATGGGCGCCTTAGCGGGCATGGTGCTGTGCCGGGCTCAGGCCGACAACGACGCAGCCGAATTGCTGTTACCGGTTTCCGCCCGCGTCGGCTTTTTGGCGGGGCTCATCTTCGTTGTCTTGCTGGTTGGCTTGCCCTTGCTGGCCTGGGTTACCCCTTCAGCCACCGTGGCGGTTATGGATGCCTTCTATCGCGCCGGCGCCCTGGTGTTTGGCGGTGGTCACGTCGTGTTGCCGTTACTGGAAGCTGAGGTGGTGCAATCCGGCTGGGTTGGGGCGAACGAATTTCTGGCGGGTTATGGCGCCGTTCAGGCCGTGCCCGGGCCTTTGTTCACGTTTGCCTCTTATTTGGGTGCGGTGATGACGCCGCTCGGAGGTGGCTTGTTCGGAGCCGCTTTGGCGCTGTTTATGATCTTTTTGCCCGGAATGCTGCTGCTGCTGGCGGTGTTGCCGCACTGGAATCGGTTTCGCCGCTGGGGTTGCGCGCGCGCCTTGATGAGCGGTGCCAACGCCGCCGTGGTGGGTATTTTGGGCGCAGCGCTTTATCAGCCGGTGTGGACCAGCGCTATTCTGGGCGCCTACGAATGTGCGTTGGCACTGACCGGCTTTTTTCTTTTAAGCGTATGGAAATTACCGGCTTGGGCGGTGGTAATTGTCTTGGCAAGCGGCGGTATTGTCATCACCATTTGATCGCACGTTGTCTAACACACATCGTCCAACACGCATCGCCAGCTGCGCCCGTTTTCCAAAGCATTCCTTTTGCATAAAGAGGCTATTTGATGGCATTTTTTGGTAAGAAAAAACAAGCACTGCAGGCTGCTCTCGACAAGCTTGAGGTTGCCGAGCAGCGGATTATCGAGCTGGAGGCGGATTTCGAGGCTGTTAAAGAATCCTCAGCCACTTTGGTGCTTACCCCGGATGGCCTGATTGATGGGGTAAGCGATGCATTTCTTGCGCTGCTGGGATACAAGGCTGAAGAGTTAACCGGGAAGCATCACCGTGTGCTGTGCGAGAGCGCCTATGCTCGCAGCGAAGAATACATCGTATTCTGGCGAAGTCTGGTTATTGGCGTTGCACAGAATGGGCGCTTCCTGAATCTTGATGCGAGCGGGCAGGGTGTTTGGCTGAAGGCACGTCATCTGCCAGTAAGAATCAACAGAGGCATGGTCAGACGTATTATCGTGATGGTGGAATTGGCTGAAAGCTAGCCCTGCTTCGATTTTATGTGTTCCAGTTTGCCTCTGTACACTTTCTATACAAAACGCGAAGTGTTCTCACTGATAATTTAGGGGACAATCGGTACCATTGCGCCACAATACAGTGGGCGGAAATTTTCGCCTATGCTCTAACTCACACAAAAGATCGACTAGCGGCCAACTCCACCCGTTTCAACATTCAGACACCGTGCGGTGCCATACAAGGCATCTCATATCGGCATTGCACATTAACCCAGCGGGCGGATGGCTACGGCTATCACATCCAACTCAACCAACCAAAGGAGGAGGGAAACAGGAAAAACGAGTCGCGCTAACGCACGACGCGCTATCCCTCCCCGACCTGAAGGACGGGGTATCCCGCGCAAAATGATGAAAAATCTGACCATTCAGACGCGTGTGCTGTTGCTCGCACTCTTGCCTGTAATCCTACTTACGGCGTTTTTGACCACGTATAACCTGAATCAGGCCGGGGGTATCGGCAGCAGCGCAGTGGCGGATTTTTCCTCTGATATGGAGCTAAGCAAGCGTCAGGAGCTGAAAAACTATATTGAGCTTGCACGTACCTCAATTGCGTCTCTTTATAACCAGCCCGGTTCTGCTGAAGACCCTGACGTGCGTCAGAAAGCCTGGGAAATACTGCGTCAGCTGAGATTCAATGACGCCGGAAGTCCGGGCTACATTTTCGCCTATGACACCAGTGGCGTGAGCGTCATGCATGGCGTGAAACCAGCGCTTGAGGGCAAGAATCTCTGGAATTTTCAGGACCCTAACGGGACCTATCTAATCCGCGAACTGGTAAAGGTGGCTTCTGACGGCGGTGGCTACGTTTCTTATGGATGGCAGAACGAAGCCACAGGAAAGGTGGCCCCAAAACTGGGTTACGCAGAGATGCTACCGCAGTGGAACATCATGATTGGTACAGGGTTCTGGGTAGACGGTTTGGACGAACAGGTCGCTGCCATGGACGGCAAAGTCGAGGACGCATTGGACAACGCGGTGATTGGTTCAGTAACAACCTCACTGATTGCGCTGTTCATTATTGGGCTCTTTGCCCTGGTTGTTGTCCGCAGCATTATTCGACCACTGAAATCCGCGGTATCTGCAATGAACGATATCGCCAGCGGCGACGGTGACTTGACCCGTCGACTGGACATAAACGGCAAAGACGAGTTGAGCCAGTTGGCAGTTGCGTTCAACAGCTTTGCGGATCAGGTGCATGAGCTGGTCGAGCAGGTTCTCTCATCCACCGGTACTCTGAACGAAGCTTCTGCAGAACTGAGTCAGGTTATGGAGGAGTCAACGCAGGGCGTGGAGCGTCAAAAATCCGAGAGTGATCAGGTGGCAACCGCCATGAATCAGATGACAGCCGCAGCACAGGAGGTGGCTAATAACGCCAGCGAAGCGTCTGATGCGGCGGACCGTGCCAACGTTCAGGTAGTGGACGCCCAAGGCCTGGTACATCAGACCATCGAGGTAATCGGCGGTTTGTCAGAGCAGGTTGCGGAAGGCGTCACGGTGATTGAAAGACTGGGTGCGGATTCCCGGAAAGTCGACAGTGTTTTAGAAGTGATTCGTGCGATTGCCGATCAAACAAATCTGCTGGCCCTGAACGCGGCCATAGAGGCTGCGCGCGCCGGCGAAGCTGGCCGGGGCTTTGCGGTGGTCGCAGACGAAGTTCGCACACTGGCCAGCCGGACTCAAAAGAGTACCCAGGAAATCCAAGAGACGATTGAGCGACTGCAAACCGGTGCCAGCAACGCCGTGAAGCTGATTGGCGCGATCA
>Ga0307931_1000039_pt1 | contig 66865 bp, 58 predicted proteins | sample OrgLakmetageno47_FD_201816 | JGI IMG/M metagenome (GOLD analysis project Ga0307931, IMG submission 201816) | Saline water microbial communities from Organic Lake, Antarctica - #47 | ecosystem: Environmental > Aquatic > Non-marine Saline and Alkaline > Saline | place: Antarctica: Organic Lake...
CTATAAACTGGATATTACAGCGATTTTGAAAATCAAGATGCCTCTGGATGCCTTATGACAGTTGGGCTGTAGCGATAAGTGTTACATTAGGACGGAATGTCCCCAGAACCCCATAAAGAACGAGAAATGGCGTTAGCCCGCGAAGAATCGATCGAGCTGACCATGCGATGCTATGTCGGCGATATCGTTCTGCCGATGCAGGATATTCGTGGGGATGCCTTCTCAGATTTGCATGACCCTGACGACTACTCCGCCAGCCAGACCTATGCTGTTTCGTCTCGTGCACACGGAGCGGATGGTTTGCTCTACAACTCGGTTCGACGGCCTGGGCATGAGTGTATTGCCGCTTTCAGGCCCGTAGCCCTTACGGCCCCTGTGCAGGGGGAACACCTCAAGTATTTCTGGGACGGCATCAAAGGGCGCATTACCCATTGGGCGAGAATCTCTGACGCTCACGAAGTCCCACCCCGAAACTGGAAGGAATGATTCGGTATGCAGTTTGGACTGAAAAGAATTATGCTAGTGGACAGCTACGTTGAAGGCCGTGTTGCCGAGCTGGATGTGTCCGGACACACCAACATCTCAGGCGAAAACGGGAAAGGAAAAACCAGTTTCCTGAAATTGATCCCCATTTTCAACGGGGAGAAGCCCGGTAACCTGACAACGGCATCCACTGGCGGCAATCTCAGTTTCAACGACTTTTATCTGCCCCGCATTGGCTCACATATTGTCTTCGAGTACCTGAATCAAGGTGAGCCAAGGATGGTGGTTTTCTGCAATCTTGCGAACGACGCCCGCCATCGTCACCTCTTCATCGATTCGGCATTTCGCATGGACCTCTTCATCAACCCAGAAACTGAAGAAATCTACCCGGCATCGACGCTCAGGCAAAGGGTCATCAGACTGGGACTGGATCACAAGGTAGTCGACACCACCAAGGACTACCGCAAAATTCTTCTCGATGGCACAACGCCGGGAGCCTACCAGTTCTGCCTGGGGCCAAAGAGCAGTCGCATGGGCGGTCTTTCGCCTCTGTTTACCGCCATGCTTAAACGCGACGTGAAATTCTCGCACTTTCAGGAGATGGTGCAGGAGTACGCACTGGCAAAGATTGATGACGAAGGTAGAAAAATCCTGGAGGGTTACAAAACACACCGGGGCCACTATATCGACACGCTTCGTCACTACGACGCTTACCGAGAGCTGGAATCATCTCGCGAAAAGCTGGAGGAACTCGAAACCCAACTCGATACCAATAAAAGAACATTCCGGACACGTTCGGCCATCATTGTTGCAGCCCGAGAGCTGGTTACTCAGCTTGAGATTGAGGTCGACGAACTGAGTCTTGCAATCAGCAACGCCAATGAAGAGATCCATCAGGGTGAAATCGCCCGGGACAACCAGATAGAAGCGATAGAGGCCGAAGAAGAGACACTTCGAGAAGAACGAGGCCCTCTGAAAAGTCAGCTCGACACGATCATCAAACGCAAAAAGTGGTTTGAAGAGCAAGACATCCCCGGCTGGCAAGCCAGACTTAATGGCATCGCGGAATTGGAAGGACGCCGCGAAACACTGCAAGGGCAACTGACGCTTCTCGAAAACCAGTCCGAGGAAATCCGCGCCCCTATCGAGGCGCAGATGCAGGCCCGGCGAGATCAACACCAGACAACGCTGAACCGAATCGGACAGGAAACCCGCCATATCAGTCAGCGGCATGAAACTGATCTGGAAGCGCTCAACAAAGCGTTAAAGACCACAAGAGACGCTCTGGATGAAAGGCACAAAGCCGAGTCCGATGACTATCAGAATAGCGTCATCCCAGTGCAGAGCCGTCTATCCGTTCTTAAAGAACGCGAGAAGAACCCACCGATCCCTGAGAACCTGCTCAGGCAAAAGGAGCTGGCCGAAGCTCAGGCTCAGGCGGATGAAGAGCTACGTCACAAGGCGCAACTAGCCTTTGATGAAGCTGACGGCTACTTTGAGACGGCGAAAAAACGATATGAACAGCTAAATACGGCCTTTCTCAAGGCCCGAGACGATTTCGACCAGCTCGATGACCAACGATCGAAGCTGGTAAACCTCCTCAACAGCGGCGAAGCAACGCTGATTTATTTCCTCAATCAAAATAAGCCCGGATGGGAGGCGTCCCTCGGAAGGATTCTCAGTGACGACATTCTTCTTAAAAAGAACCTCTCCCCCAGCGTTGCTGAACATGCCGCTGACGACGAAAGTGTCTGCGGTATCACTCTGGATTTCGAGAAACTGCCAGACCGGGAGCTTTCGAAAGACCAACTGGAAGCCCAGCTTGAAGAGCTTGATGCTGATGTAGCAGAGGCCAACGCAAAACTAGATAAGGCTGAAACCGAACTCGAAAAAGCCAATTCAAACCGCCAGCAGAGAGAGAGTGCACGCGATAAGGCGAAGCGCCAGCTTACAGCCGCCCGCGCAAAAGTGCAGGAATCAAGCAAACAGCTTAAAAATATTCGTGAAGACATCGCAGAAGCAAAGAAACACGCAGCCAAGGACGTTCAGGAGCAGATTGCACAATGCGAACAGGAGCTCGCCAACCTCGAAAGCCAGAAGAAAGACATGGACAGCCGTCATCGGCAAGAAAAGCAGAGCACCGAAAATGATGGCGATACGCAGGTCCAAGCGCTGAAGGAAACCAGAAACAAGGCTGAAAAGGAACTTCAACATCAGGCGAAGAATAGCGAGCGGACCCTGAATTCCGACCTTCGAGCACTGGGCGGTCAGTTAAACCGGGCTCTGCAAGGTAAAAACATTTCCCCAGATGAGATCGAGCGTCTCAGAGGCACAGTTGGTGAGCTGAAGGCCGAGACTTCTGCCATTCGAGAGAAGGAATCCCTGATTCGAAGCTACGAAAGGTTTCTGGAGGAGGAATACGCTTCCAAAGACGCTCTCGAAGCGGATGTCCGGTCACGGGATCAGGCATTAACGAACAAAGCGGAAGAGAAGAGAACGCTCCTGGAGCAGTGGAAAAAGACTCTTAAAGAGCTTCAGGGCGACATCCAGCAAAAAACCAGAGACAAAACTCGGTTGGAGAGCGAAGGCTTATCAATTAAAACAGGGATTGTCGACAGGACCGCAGATGACAGCGCCATGATCAGCGAGGGCGACACCGCTTTCGCCATCTTCAAGCAAATGCGGGCCTCAAAGCTTTTAAATGAGTTTCACGACACCGAAAAAGCCCTCGCCCGAACACTCACAGAGATACGAAAGCTGGGAGAGCAATTCGCGAGCATCTTTGAGAAATACACCCAGACGCCTGCGGCCCAATACTGGCAAGAAACCATGGGCCATTGGGATGGCAGCGACCACAAGAGCATCGAACGGGGCCGCGCCATCATCGCGTATTTCCGGGGCGGCAGTCATGATGTGTTCTATAAGACAATTGTTCAGGGCTTTAACAGCTTGGATCAGGTTGATACCTACCGTCGGGCGATGGAACAGGTAGAAAGACGGGTTAAGCACTTCAATACTGAGCTGGCGGCTAACACCTCAAGCAATCTGAAGTTCAACAGCATCGAGAGTATTGAACCATCGATTTCCTTTGACCTGGACAAGCTCGACTACTGGAAAGACATCGAGCACCTGGCCAACCATGTGCGAAATTGGCGCGAGACATCAAATCTTGAAGACATGCCAGACAAGGAACTGATCGAGGCACTGCGCAATTACATCGAAACCTTTGATGAAGCCCGGACGAGTGTCCCGGTAAACGAGCTCTGGCGACTGATTCATTTCCGCTTCCGCGTTGTTGAGAACGGTCATACAAAGACCATCAACAGCCCAAGAGAACTGGCCGAAGTCTCCTCCAACGGCCTCTCGTACTTGATCATGATCGTTGTCTTCCTCGGGTTCATCGCAATCCAGCGCAAAGACAAGCCTGTGCATCTGAGTTGGGCACTCGATGAGCTGAGGGCGTTCGATGCCGGCAACCGGGCCCTACTTCTGGATCTACTCGGCCAGCACCGAATCAATTTGATTACCGCGTGCCCGGAGATGGACCATTCCGAACTGTCCCTTTTCAACAGACACTATGAGATAGCCGGCGATCGCGGTGACATCCGATTTGTTCAGTGGGTACCGCCTGAAGAAAACATGAGTGGGCACAACAACCCATTCCGTGACACGAGCGATAAAAGTATTGAAGCACCGGGAGAGACTGTATGAGCTATTCCGCTGATCAGGACGCCACGTACCTGAAACTGGTCACCCGCCTGCTTGAGGGCGACGTGATTTGCCCATGGTCCCACCCGGCCCTGGCGCGAGTGCTTGAAAACCCTGATGCCCAGCATCGAATAAATCGGTGGGTTCAGGATCTGGAGATGAGACTCAGTGAAACCCGATCGGGTACCGGGATGTATCTGTCTTACGAAGGCTGGAACCCGCAGGTCAAGTCAGCAGCAAAAGAAAACTTCAGCAAGCTCATCAAGGATTTAAGATTTTACACTCAGGCCCTGGAGCTGCTGATGAGCAGTCTTCATCCAGATGTGTCGTTTGTGCCAGGTGAAGAAATCCGGTTTAACAACCTCCTCAGTCAGATTGACCAGAGTGCGACCCTTCAAGGGCAGCTCGCCAGCTTGCCTTCGTCCAAGAAACATGAGGCCCTGCGGGACCAGTTGGATAGCCTGTTCAGCCGGATGAAGAAAGAGGGTCTGCTGGTTGAGGCTAACACCCTCCATTCGATCTACCAGATCACTGCCCGGATGGATCTGATTCAAGAGATGCTGGAGTTCATTGCTGAGAACGAAGCACTCCCGAATCTGGAGCCCGACAACGCCAAAAGCCAGAGCGTCCTAGTCTGATGGCCAAGCTTCCCAACAACACTGACGATCATCCTTTGACCGAGCTGATCACGGGACTCTACAAGGCCCGTCATCTGATTGTCGCCGCCTACGAGCGCTCGGAAATCGCTAATGATGACAAAACCGCCGCATTGGTAGAGCCGTTGATCAAAAGCCATCTTGTCAGGCGTGAGAGTGACAATCGCGTCCGCCTGAATCAGCGCCTACAGAAGGTCTTCGATGCAGCCTTGCGGAAAAATCGGGTGGCCGCCATCAATACGGATCTTGGCTCTGAGCTCACAGCAGCAGAAATCGCCATGCAGCAGCTGCAGGAGAGCAAGCGCACCGGGCATATCGAGGAAACCATTAACGCTCGGGAAGAGGTCGAGCAGCACCTTTTCTCAATTTTCGACATCCTGGATGACGGTGCCAACGCGATATTCCAGCGAATCACGTCTAGTTATGGGCTCAACGACAATACCGACTCACGAAGGCGTGAGAACGAGATGTACAACGACCAGCTCAAAAAGCTGGTTGAGAGCTATAACCAGATGCAGGTGAGCCTTCACGATGAACCGTTCAGCTGGGACTACGAAATCCAGAGCTTCATCGGCAACATCAACGTCCATTGCATCATTGTATTGGACAGGATTCGACGAGCTCAGAAGATTATTTCCGACAACCTCTTTCGCATCCGCCAGCTGGAAGATCGCGCTCGTAAGATCCGAGCAGTAGGGGAATGGATCAAGAACAATCCCGGATACGAGTTCGAGAAATCCCGCGATCAGCTCAATAAGCACCCTTTTTTTCGTGCAATAGCGCCCATTCAGGTCCGGGCTGTTCCCGACCTCGAAGATCCAGAGGTGGAAAGGCAGTGTGCCGATATGGTCGAGAGGTTCACCAGCCAGACTCCGAGCCCGATACGAGAGATCAAGCGCCCGGATTCCCGCTTGAAAGGTCTTGGTCAAGAAAAGCGCACTGCGGACCCGTCACCCGTAGAGTCAGCCATTCAGTTGTTGCTGGCGGATTGTCTTGATCTGGCAGAACCGATTTCAGCGTCAGAGTTCTGGACCACAAGATCAAACGCTCCTGCGCTTCGGGATGTCAGTAGAGGTGAATTCCTCTACAGCCTTAGCTCGTACATGAGGAGTGATTCTGTCATTCAGGGCAATCTGAAAAAGTCAGACCTCATTCGTCTGCACTTTCAGACAAAACCGCCCTACCCCAAAGCCGGGACGCACGATCTTGTGGACCTCTACGTGTGCCCGGCAACGATGACAAAAAACGAAATCAAAGAAACGATCGGCTAAGCAGGAAGCCCAACCAACCATGATGAAACCCAGCCGCATTTTGGTAAAAAAGGCCTATCAGGTGGCCAGCGCCACGCAGACAACCTTTCGATCAAGCAAAACCCTGTACCATCTGGCGGACATGGGTATGGGCGCAGTCATCGGCAGCCAATACACGATCTCACGGGATCAGCGGGATACGCTCCGCAGCTGGCTATCTCAACAAGGCATCGACTGGAAGAAGCCCTTTCCGGACAAAGCGGACGGGAACCGGATGGGGATGAGCAAAACCGCAATCAACGAAAAGCTCGCCGGGCAGAAGGAAAAATCTCCTTGGGTGTGGGTCACCCCGCTGGGCGGCGGTGTGAGTATCAACGAACAGCCGCTGCCCTTGATCCATGAGAGTTTTGTCTCACTGCGACGCACCCGAGATTACCAGTTTCAAGCACGCGCTTTGGTCTTAGTCGAAAACCACGATGCATTTACCCAGCATGAAGACCTGGCAGGCGAATTCCAGCGAGAGGGTCTGTTAAGCGTGTATCGCGGAGACCTCAGAACGCTCTACGGCCAGAGCTGGGCCAAACACATTTCAGCTTCACAGGACATTCCGCTATGGGGATGGTTTGATTTTGACCCGGCAGGCATTGCCATGGCCTTACACTGCGGAGCGGAGCGACTTCTGCTTCCTGACCTGGATCAGCTGACAAAAGCACAAGAGGAGGGCTTTCAGGCCAGTTCACAAGACTTCACCAGTCAGTACGATCAAAGATCCTTCATCGATGCCAACGTCCCTGAACAGAGCCCTCTGCGACCCTACGTTGAGCGGCTCCAATCCATGAAGGGGGGCTTTACTCAGGAGCGCCTGATGGCTCATGAAATCCCACACCGCTGGGTGCCAAGCCACTGAAATCACATTACCCACCCGAAAGCGGACTGAATAACGCAGCGGTTTTGCCGAATAGGCCGAAGCTGGCGGACCATATGGAGCCAACTCCGGCTATGGGACTGTGGGCTCACTCTCAGTCTGAGAACATCGGGAAGCGCTTTGTTTCCAACCCGTTATTCTTGAAGGTCACCTCCAGAGTGACATCCATTTCAGGTCGATCCATCGAGTTAAATTGCGGCTCGTAATGGTCTGTCATCATTGTTCCGATGAAGCTGTGACCGTTATCACTTCGAACAAAGTTCCGAGCAAACGCCATGTCATACCGATCATCAACGCCCATGGCAACTCTGGCCCAGAAATTGACAGAGGTTTCGTATCGTAGCGTTACTTCGCAAACGTTTTTGTCGCTGTTGTATTTGGAACGATCCAAAAATCGGCGGTTCCCATCTCCAACATCCATTGGATACTTGTGTTTTGCTTCCTGACCGATTTTCTTGTGAAGCTTGCATAACTCCTTTGCTTTACTCTTGGCCTCTGTCACTTTTTGTTGAGGGCCTTCGTTCCGGACCTGGAGCAACGTGTTGTAAAGTTCTGACACCTTAGCTCTCATCTCTGTTTGCTGCGCATATCTTCGATCAAGCCGAGACTTAATAGATTCCAGAACTTTGTCGGTAGGCACGTAGCCATATTCGACCGCCAATAATCCAATGTCCGGGCCGTAAACAGTTTCGATCACTCTCTGGCCACTAACGGCACGTTGCTCCTGCATCATCCAGTAAGACTGGTAGACAATGTCGTTCCGGTACGGTTCGTATCCATACCGCAGGTTTGGGTCTGCGCCCGCATCCAACAAAACTGCCATCAACTCCAGATTCATCTGTCTTGAAGCTATGAAGAGAATGGATTTCTTTCTACCAGTATTACGCGAATCAGACCCGTACAAAGTCGTATCAGTGAACAGGCGATTGACATCCGCTCCCGCGTTGATCGCTTCGGCAACGCCGTTCAGGTCTTCGAACTTAACTGCTGCTAATAGCTGGAGATCAGGTCCCCCTTCGGCAATATAAGTGCTCCACTTGTCAGATGCTTTTTGCTGGGATTCTTGAGGCAATTCTTCGAGGGTGTAAGAGTTACAGCTACGGTAGAACTGCTGAAACCCATCTGCAGAGAGGCAGTCAGCAAGCTTTTCCTTGGCAGTCTCCAACTTCTCATTCACCGGGGGCTTGTCAATTTGGGCTTTCTCGGGGGTGCTTGAGCAACCTGCCATGAGCAAAACTGCCAATGAGACGGGAACGACTTTTTTCAACTGCATAAATTGCTTCCTTTACGGCGGTTTAATCAGTGTTGTTTGTCACCCGGGTTAGTGGTGCAGGTGCTGGCCAATGGTCATTTTTTAGGGGCGCGAACGGAATTTCTCTATCGCCCGCATGGCTCGACACACTCAACAACCTTGAAGAATAACTGCAGGATCTGCTGTCCGAAGCTGGAGAGATGCTTCATTGGCTCATCTGCCTGTTTTTGCTCAGCTCAGTTTATAAGGTCCTTTAGGCTTGGAACGTCGACTTTGTACCTGATGAAGTCGGGACGGCCGTTGCCAACAAAACCATAGACCTTTCCGTTTAGGAAAAGCATTCCAGGGGCCTCTTCTTGAGTTCCCCACAGCAAACGCTCTTCCTCGTAGACGGTTCTCATAATCGCCGCCCCGAGTGCGGTCCCTTCCATCTTGTATTTGACCATCGGATCAATCTTTCGGTTGCCAGGGTTGGGCTCGTATTTCAGCTCGCCTTCGGCGGTGTATTCACCCTCAGAGTAGATTCGAATCTCGGCACTGTTGCCAGGTACTGTCTTCCAGGCCACTGGAAATCCCAATAGCTCTGGTAGCACGCTGTCTGGATCCACCTCAGTAGCGCCCCCCACATCGACTGTGATAACAAGGTCCGGGGGCCAATAAATAAACGCTGGACTCGGGTTTTGTGCTGGCAACTGCATCGTGAAGATCGAATCGGATCGCTGATCGCAACCCTGAACACAGGTCAACTCGGCGCCCAATAGATCTGACGCCTTCTGTAACCTGCCACGAATCAGTGCGTTGGTCGCAATTTTTGCCTCTTTGGCATTCTTGATGGTCTTTCCATTCACTTCAGTCGGCAAGAAGGCTTGGCTAACATATTCCATGCTCCCGTCCCCCGAAAGAATGCCAAGCATCGTTGTTGCAACGCCAAACGTTAAGCCAAGATCTGAAGATATATCACCGACAATCGCATCACCGGCCATGCTGGCGTTGGTAGACTTTTCAGCAGTGGTCCACTGACGAACATATTCGGTCTTCAGGATGGCCAACTCTATTTCTGCGCGCGTGTTTTCTTCCGCCAAATAGCGGCCGAAAAAGGCGACACGGGTAAGCTGATCGTCTGTCATCTCCGCATCTTTATAATCCGGGTTATTCAGCGCATCTTTTAGCCACGGGGATGAGGCACAACCAGTCAAAAGCGTGACAAGAGAGAGAATTGCAAACTTTGTGCAACAACGTAAGGGATGGCTCATCGGAAGTGTGATCCTTAACAGCGACAGATTTGATTTTTTAAACAAAGCCCAGAAAATACCACCTATGTTATTGATTAAAAGTCACGAAGAGTAAATTTAACTTTGTTTTGCATCTTTTACTCAACCAGACGCATAAGCGCGGAGTTGAATACTACCAATCAGAACTTTGAGAAGTGATAGTCGATCACATAGGTTTGGCATTGTTTTACATATCTCAGAAGCTCACGTGATTGGGGTCGCTGGCTCCCAATGCAATCCGCCGATTTCATTGCAATGGCTGGAATCGTGACCAGGGTCGTTACTGGGAGTCCGCTCACTACGCGGGCTAGGAGATCATCAATCGCCCAAATTGGCCGGTCCCAAGACAGCGTCTCGCGGTTCCGGACCGGATGTCGACTAGGGGGCAGATCACTGCCCCTGTACTTAAACCACACAAAGCACTTAGCTCGCATTTAGCAATGCTTGAAGGCGCCTAATTTCTGCTTGTATATATCCCGAGTCCTCGGCTTCATCAATATAAGCTCCCCTGGTCAAATCGAACCACTTGCTATCGGCTATCAATACTTGCTCAATCCGCCGATCTCCGGAGTGAGCTGCAGCACTGCGGTCCAGAATAGCTTGCCGAAGAGCTTGTTTACTATCCGGCTCGCCATGGTTGATAAAAACGGTCGTTCCCTTAGATTCAGCGTGGTATCCGCCCAGCTCAAATACGTTGTCTATCAGCCGCTGCTGATCGCTGTGCCCTGAATAATGAGAAGACATATCCACCACCTCTGCACCAGCAGAAGCGCCCTCCAAAAGCTCCCTGCCAGCAGAACCAGCTGCTTGAAAGCCCGTTAATATGATTGTGTTTCTGGGGTCATCCCTAAGTAGGCGGAGGTACTCTGAAGATGGTCCTCTGTCACACATCCCGGAGCTTGCAAGTATGACATCGGCGCCCTTCAGATTATGTTCACATGAACTCATCGCTCCCCTGGTGCGACCGAAGCCTGCGGCACCGAACGTCATCCTCTGATTTCTGACCGATTTTCCTCTATGCAAAGTCCCATAAAGCTCCACAATATCGTGGGTGGTACACAATGCCCTCTGGGTCAGCTCATTGCTCAAGTACTGCAGCTTTCCATTCTTCAACACCTGACCCAGCTGTTCGGAATAAACACGATTTATTCGGTTGCTCAGAGGGCTATGACATAGAACCCTAACCTGCGACCTGTCAGGCAGGTTCCGTTGAAGACGCTCATTGTAGTGGTCAACTAATCCCGGACAGTATTTTAAGTTTTCCTTCCGCAATGACCGGTGGCATGCCGTCATTGAATGTATGAGGGCGCTGCCGGTTGTAGTAGTCCATCAGATATTCGCCAATGTCTTTCCTTGGGTCGGGAATCGAGCGGTAGCCGAGTGAGGGTATCCATTCGCTCTTCAGGCTCCGGAAGACCCTTTCCATCGGGGCATTGTCCCAGCAATTTCCCCGGCGACTCATGCTTTGCTCCATGCGGTAACGCCAGAGCCTTTGACGGAATGATCGACTGGCATACTGACTGCCCTGGTCAGAATGGAAGAGAATTCCAGTTGGCCTTCCTCGTTGCTCATACGCATGATCCAGTGCCTTTACTACCAACTCGGCATCAGGCCGATCTGATAGCGCCCAGCCAACTACCCGGCGGGCATAGAGATCCAGAACAACCGACAGATAACTCCATCGCTGACCAGCCCACACGTAGGTAATGTCACCGCACCACGCCTGGTCTGGGTGGCTGACGCTGAACTCACGATTCAGCCGGTTTGGTATGTCTGGCCTTTCCACAGTGGCCTGCTTGTAAGCGTGTGGACCCGGTTGTTTGCAGATCAGCCCCAGCTCACTCATCAGGCGGCGAACCTTGAAGCGTCCAATAACATCGCCTTCATCATTTAGCATGTTGGTGATCATACGGCTTCCCGCTGAGCTTCGGCTCTTGCGAAAGATCCGGTTCACATCGGCTCGCAGAACCACTCGTTCGGCATCCATTACGGACCGCCTGCGGCGATACTCGTAATAGCTGGAACGCGATACTTCAAACGCTTTACAGACCATCTCAACCGGCTCCTGCTCACTTAACTGGTCTATCAGCGCGTACGAGTCATCTCGTCCGACATCAAGAGAGCGGTAGCCTTTTTTAGTATCGATTTCTCCCGCTCCAGACGCTCGCAACGCGCCTCCAGTTCCTGGATCCGCTGCTGCTCCGGCGTCAGCGCTTTCGACTTGGGTGTAACACCACCACGTTCTTCGGAAAGCTGTTTTACCCATCGCCTGAGGGCGTTCTCCCCGACATTCAAAGAGCGACTGGCTTCGGCAACACTGTAACCCTGGTCAAGCACCAGACAGGCAGCTTCCTGTTTGAACTCTGGCGTAAAAGATCGTCGTTTCCTGGTCATCAGACACCTCGTTTATGGTGGCAATATTACCACCTACGTTGGTGTCCGGAATCATTGAACCACTACAGTTCTGGGGGTAAATCAAGATCGCCAACCTCACCTGATTGGCGCAGGAAACTACTCGGAAGATTGTAAAAAATTGCAAAATAATCACCTTTTTAGACTTACGCAAGTTGATCAATTACGACCCCAGTTTGGACCGTTCGAGGTCGAAAACAGACCCCATACCTCATGTCGAACCTCGACAGAGCTCTCGTCAATGTCCTATTTCGACCGAATGATTTTCGGATTCCTTTAAAAACAAACTATTAAAAAATCGGACGTCGAAAATCGACAATCGACTGGGCTTTCCCATGTCTAACCTCGACAGGCGCATGAACTTTCTTCCCTGTCCGTTCTCGACAGTATGCGTTTTTTAGTAGCACGTTTGAGTCTTTTCGAAACTTTTAAGGGGTTGCGATAGCCTGAAACCTCTGCCTATCCTAAAAACGTCACGCAGCGGGTGACCTCGGAGTTATCCCGAAGCCAACGCGGAAAACTGGTTCGAGAAAACAGTTTTTCCCGCTGGAGGGGGTTAGAGGCAAAGAGGTATGGCCGGTGGGGGGGCGGGTATATATACCCGTCCCCCCACCGGCCAAGAGCCAAGACCTATGCCCCAGCCAGCAATGGTTGTCGCCGGACGGCCCTGAGGAAGATCACCTGCGGAATTCTCAAACACGAAGAGGAAAGAACTTATGAACACGCACCAATCATTCGCCAACAGCGAGCTGCACCAGGCCATTCATAACCCGGATGGCTACTCAGCCGGGTTTTTTACCCTGCCAAATGGAGACATCGCTCCGCTTATGAATAACCAGTTTCCCGAGCAGCAGTTTTTGGTCAACGGGCTCATCCCGCTTGGCGTGGCAGGTCTATTCAACGGTAAAGGCGGCATTGGGAAAACAACTTTAGCGATGCAGCTAGGCGCCAGTATCGCTACAGGCACACACTTTATGGGGCGTGCTGTGCGGCAGGGTTCAGTCTTAATGTTTTTGAGCGAGGACGACGATCTTGTTGTCAGCCGGCGCCTGCACCGCATTAAAGAGCCGATGTCCGAGACCCTTCGCTTGAAAATGGAGCAAAATCTGAAAATCTTACCGCGACCAGCGACCGATCTTCCCTTTTTCGACTATGGAAGATCGTTCAGGGAGCCGACCACGACGAGTCACTTCGAGCATTTTTTCAAAATGGCGCAGGAACTCAATGACCTCCGATTGGTCGTCATTGACAGCTATAGCCGGCTAAACCGGCTGGACGAGATTCAACATAGCAACGCAAGCTTCACGACACGCTGGATCGAGGCTATAGCCAAAGAGACAGGCGCAACGGTCCTGATGATTCACCATCCGCCTAAATCTGGTAGTAGCAGTGCGAGAGGCTCCGGCGCGCTGCTGGACTCGCCCCGCTTTTCTGCAACGCTTTCAGCTCCAAGTAAAGTTACAGGCGGGAAAGCCAATGAACCCTTGCGCTTCAAAGTCGAGAAGTTCAACGACGGCAAAACACCGGTTGTAAATCTGGAAAGGTTGGATAACGGTTTGCTCGGACCGGCTTCAGGTAGTTCGCATGAGTCAGAGGCAGAAAGGCTCCGACGGTTGAGTCAATCAATACAGAAAATCATCGAGACAAACCATGCAACTTTGAAGTCTAGGGGAATGACATACAGCCAGCTACGCCCGATGGCCAAATTAGGCGGCGTAATCGATATTCAACAGGATCGTTTAAGAGAATTGCTCTCCTGGGCGGTTCACGAAAAGCTACTCGCGCTCGAAAAAGATTGCTATGTCGTTCCAACGCAAAACGCGCCGGCAGCACCCCCCAATAACGCCGGGATGAATTGCACGAAGCTCCGCGCATCCGCCGGGCCTAATTCTCCGGCAACTCCCTCAAAGCATAATAAAGCCGGTTACGAAGAGATTTGAGAAATACCGCGGCAAAGCCGAATCGACCTGACATTGAGATCACAAGAGGGTCTCAGCTGGACAGTTGATTATTCTGTCCAGTCAGTCTCTGGTCGATTCTGCCTGAAGAGCTTTAATTGCGGAATTTGGTCAATTAGACCGAAAAAGCAGCGAATGAATTTTCGTACGATGGAAGTTCAAACCAAAATGGAGATGAAACATGAATAATCAGAAGCGATTAGAAGAACTGTTGGAAAGCATCATCGTCGAGAGCACTATCCAGTACCTTGAGGCGAAGGAAGTTTCAGCGGGCCCTGATGCACAATCCCAGGAAACCCACATTGAGGGCGTGATGGTTAATGAGGCGCTGGTGCCGGAGCTCAAACTCTCGGTGCGAAGCTCTAAAACATTTACCTGTATCCAGCCCGCCTACCGCGACCACGTTGAGTCGACAGATTTTGAGATGGCGTCTGACATCCAATGGGAATTTTTCCAGGGCGATAGTCGGGGTGATGCTGATGAGTGGACCTGGGGTAAAGCCGAACTGATTAATGCCCTTCGCTCCCACACTGAAATGGCAACCTTCAATCCGATGCTGGATTTCGACTAAAAGCGGGACTGAGCGAGCCTTCAGCGCGCGTTAAGTCGGCCAGTTATGACGTCTTGGTGCTTTGAAGGAATAGTGTATGCTGAAGAAAAAGCAGGGCCAGCCAGCGGTGCCCAATAACACTGGCAGCACGCCACGAGTGACCTCCGCTCGGGGGCGTGCAACACTCCCTCAGTAGTACCCTGGGTAACGATCCCAAAGCCGGTCATCATCCATGAAGGAGTGCCACGTCTGGCAAGTCCAAAGATCCGATGCCACCGCTTCAATAATCTCTCGAAGCTCTAGAGGCTCTAACCACCGCCTTGGAATTGCGCCCGTTCCGAGCATGACCCCAAGAATGTTGCCGGTAATCGCGCCCGTGGAATCCGAATCACCACCGTGATTTACCGCCAGCACAATACCTTGCTCAAAGGTTTCCGCAACCAACGCGCAATAGACAGAGATGGCGAGCGCCTCTTCAGCAACCCAGCCCTCCCCCAGCTCCCGAATTACGATGTCGTGCAGAATCTCAGACTGGCTGAGCTCAATCGCTTTGTCCAAGGCAGTCAACGTTTCCTCATGCCCTGACTGGGTCACTAAAAGCGCCTTCGCCGTATCGAGAGCCTCTGACAATATCTGTCCATTCAATAATTCGAAAATCACAACCGCCAGTACACTACCGGTTAGATAACCACTTGGATGGCCATGGGTAAGCCCGGCAAACATACACCCGTCTTCGAAAACTCTCTTAACGTCCACATTCGGCTTGAAGGACCACCAGAACAGTCCCACAGGGGCAACGCGCATTACCCCTCCACAGCCTTTACTGTCGTTACCGGCAATGCCCGGGAGGCCAGAATAATCTCTCAAGGCGCTCAGGCACGTCATACCCGGGGCGCGCTGGCCGTGCAGCCCCCGCTGTTGGAACAGCCAACCATCTCTCTCAGTTTTTACTGTGCCGCTCTCATAGCCTTGCGTAGCCAGCCAGCGCAAATAGGCATTAGCGACCGTGTGACCAAAGTCCGTTACACCTTTACTCACACCCCGCATCTGCCCCCGCAACAAACCTTCGGCGGTGAATAAGGTCATCTGGGTATCGTCGGTAATTTTTCCTTTGCCACCGTAGGCTTCGGCGTAGTCCGATATGCCCTTAGGACCGAACTGATCTCGTATCTCACAGCGGGACAGAAACTCGACGGGGCCGCCGAGAGCATCTCCAATGGCACCGCCCAGCAAACACGCGGTGTAACGGTCTTGGGGTTTATTATTCATCTGTGAATCAAACGCGTGGTCCATGATTGCGATTACACTCTGTAGAACGGCCCAAACGAGGCCCTATACGTCACTCGCCAAGCAGCTGCTGAAACGAAGTGAATATTTCAATCTGTGTCGCAACAAAACGAGGTTTTTGCGGTCGCTTAGCCCTCTGTTCATGCCAACCGGCTACCCTCGTTCCGTCAGCGGAGATTCCCAACCCAAACTCCCATCGAGATAAGTAGCAATCACCCCGTTGTGCTGCGTAGACCTGCCCCATTCCCGCGGAGCCGGCCAATGCAGATTCCCAGTTGCTCCGCTGCATCGGTATCGAACCGTCAGCATTGGGCTTGAGCGCCAGACCTGTTACAAAACCAATGGCTCGGGCGTCCAAGGAATGATAAGCCTCAAATCGAAGTGTTCCGTCATTACGCGCTTCAAACGCTCCGAGCAGCTCGTCATCGCGCTGAATGGTGACAATGTCGTTGTTCAACCGATCCACACAACCAAGTTCCAGCCAGAAGGTCTTGCCCTCAAGGGCGATCACATCCACGGGAGGCTCAATTGTTGTAAGTTCCGCCAACCGCAACATAGACAAACCATAATCGCGCCAGCGTACCTGTAAAATTGCCGTGTAGACCTGCAGCCAATACAACAACTCCTCAAAACCAATATCAAGCTGTCCCGAAACCGCCGCCTTGATCGCCGCGTAAGGAACCGGGTAACCAATTTCCGGCAAGCTATACTCCCGCATCAGTTCTGCCTTCCAGCGCAAATCCCCGAAAGCTGCCCGTTCCGTAACGCCAAATATCTCTTTCAGACCGAACCCTGAAGGCACCCTGTATGGTTCTGATCCGATCCTACGTGAGAGATCCAATGACGGTGCACCATTTTTCTCAAGCCATTCATCAGTCAGTTCCATGAACAAAGCAAGGCGTTCGGTTCCCACAACCGAAGCCAACAGAAAATATTCCGCGCGCTTGATCGTCTGCAGGGTATAAGTCTTATCTCGCACGCCTGCCGGATATGCAGCATGGTAAAACTCAAGATCAAAACATCTTTTGCCGCCTCCAGCAGGAGAAAGTGAATGGACAGCTATCGGCGAACAATGCCGAATGTCGGAGCGAAACTCCGGACTTATGACCTCCATGGCGTACCAGTTTCCTGGCTCTAAAGTGAAACGACTCATTCAGTAATCCAACCTAAGCCAACGCATTTACAACTCCTCTTTCGGAACGCACGTCTCACTGCCTGTCATCACTCACTGGTTAAGAGGCGCAAGATTAATCACTAAAGCACTCCGGATCTTCTCCCAGTCATCCTCAGAAAACTCCCTCCTAACAAGATTACCCAAGAGCTCTTCCTGCCTGGGCTGACCAAACGCCAGGCGATACAACGAGAGAATCTTGAGGGCTTCATCCAACCGGGCCTCTTCACGGCTCATGGGCATCATTGGAACCAGGCGTTCAATTTGCGCGGTCCCTGAGGGAATGTGCCAGTAAGGCGTCAAATCACTGGTGCGATTTTCAGAACGTCGGTCAATTTCTGCAAACAAAGCCTCCCAGTAGTCGCCGCTATCACTCGTCTGATCCAGGTCCAACCCGTGAGAATTCCCATACTCAGTCGCCCGGCGGCGAACCACGAGCGATTTGTAGCGATTCACCCGCCCTTCCCTTTGCTCAATATCGATCGGATTCGACGGCAAATTCCAGTGAACCACTCGGTTGCAATACCAGTGAAAATCCAGCCCTTCTTGGCCAATGGACGTGGAATTAAGCATGAAGGGCTTGAAGGGTGAGTTGAAACCGTCCCGGATGTGCTCAACGCGAACCTGCTGCTTGTCATCGGTGGCGCTCTGTATGCCCAATGGAACAGCAAAATGACATCGCAGCGAGGCGTTCAGAGGGGTTAAATGACGCTCGCCACCGGCGTAGCCCATGTACTGGAAAGTCACGGATGAGGTTTGAAAACCCATCACGCCAGCAACCCTTTCTGCGGCCTCACCAGCAGACAGACCGCTGCCTTTCAACAGGTGTCCGTATTCATCGATCATGGCCTGGAAGCCACCGCGGGCACAGTAGTTCAAGATTTTGCGAGACTTCCAGATACTGCTCAACTGGGAGGCGTTCTTTAGTCGTGTGCCTGATTGCTTTTCGAGGACGGCAATAGATTCGGGCTTGTTGAACAAAGTGAGCACCCCGAAAGCGACGCCAACCGCCGCTTTTAATTCGGTCGATGACGCCACATCGTAAAGCCCTGAGAACATGCGAAGCGCACATACGCCAGGCCCTGAGACCGAAAGCAGAGCCAGATAATCAGCCAGATCGTCGGGCATTTTACCCAGAAGCTTCTGCCCACCCAGAAGCTGCTCCAGGCTGTCCGCAATCTCATCCAGATGTCTCCGCCGCCCTACATCCTTTGCGCTGCCCTGCTCGGTCTGGAGCCAATCCTGCCAGTCTTCCAGCTCATCGCTGTAGCCGCTGACATGATCCAGCAACATACCGGCAAACGCATACCAGTTATGGTCCTCAGGCCCCTCGGACTCATATTGACGAAGGCTTGTCAGCCCAACCCCGAACTGCATACTCCGCTGGGCCAGAAGCTCTTCCAGTGTTGTATTACCTCGGACCAGCGACTCTGATGCCAACACCCGGGAGGGATAAATCAGTGACCACCCCGTCAGTGCGTTCTTACCCTCAAGGCGAATGAGCGGAACGCTCCGCTTCTTGTCTTCGACAAAATACTTAGAGCGGCTGCCCTTTCTTTTCTGAAGGCGCCTCTCCATCTCATAAGACAACAAACCACTCAGTGCCCGCGGAACCATTGCCCAGGCCGAAAACAGCAGTGTTTTGGTGAAGTTCGGGTTGGCAGCAAAAGAGCCCTGCAAGGGGTAATGAGGTGCACTGGGCGGGATCCACAACAACTCTTCCACCCTGTCGTTCAGGATCCGCTTTACCAGGCCACGCACTTTCGCATTGGGAGCCTCCTCTGAAAGGTTCAACCGGAAACTGGCAATGCGATCCCGAGGTAGCCAACTTAACGTTGATTTTCCGAGAGCAGAACGAACCTTCGAGTTCTTCAGGTTCCGCTCCAGCCTGTCTCTGAATGAATAGCCACCGAGAAAAGACAAGGCCCAGGGAGCCGACTTATAGAACTCCATCAGTTGATGACCGTGTCGCGCCTGGGACACCTCATCGACGGTGTCCGCCAGCCCGGTCATTGCTACGAATGATTTGATATCGCTTTGACTGAAGTACTCCGCGCAATCCAGGCGCTCCGATTTAAAGACCGAATCAACATTTTCACCAATCTGTCCACGCTCGGTACGGGCAATATAATCCGCAAGCGCCCGCTCCACTCTCAATTTTTCAGCCTTCGAGAGATCCTCAACTGAAAACGACTCATCTCGAAGTCGCAGAATCGTGGCCAATAGGTCTTTCCTGGCAGCCTCGTATTCGGAGAGCTTATGTTGATCCGAGTTCATGAGGAATGTCAGAAGGTGGCGTAGTTCTTCCTGGTGGGAGGCTTCAACTTCATCATCTTCGATGCGGCTCAGCGCCTTAAAAGGCGTAGCAGATAACAGCAAGATTTTTCCTGGATTATCGTGCTTAAACACCTCCTGTGCGATCAGGGCATTTTCGGAATCCGTCGACATATCCAAAAGGGAATCAAATCGCTGAAATTCATCCAAAATGAAAAGATCTGCGCGAATGTGCCGGGCACAGGTTTTAGCCAGCCTGGTCCGCAGATCCGAGCGCAATCGGTAAAAGGAAGCAGAACTGACATCTGATACTGCCCCGGCAGCGCCACCCAAAAGCTCATTCCAGGTTTCCTCGGGGTCGTCCGGCAAACATCCAGATAACCGACGACCAATTGCCTCCAGCGCATCAATGTAGGAGCAATCGGAAACCTCAAGCCAATCCGCAAGGTCCTCTGAAAGCAATACCCCAGACTCAAGATCGATTAGAAACTCACTTACGAGATCCTCATTCAGCTCATACCAGCTCTGGAACCATCGCTCTCGGGTATCCCAGGTGCTCTGTTTGACTTCGCTGCGCATCAGCCGGTCCAGTACCGGTCGCCACGGCTTCAGTGCGTTGTGGCTCATCAAACACTGAAACAGGATATGCCGTTCCCACACGTTGCCATCGCTATTGGTGAGCGAAAACGACGTGGAGGGCGTCAGTGAACACACTTCGAGCAACTGGCCATTGGCAACGTGCCTTTCTCTGGCTGCCAACTCCACCAAACGACCGAACGAGGGCTCTCTGACATATTTCTTGGCAAGATCGTCATTGAAAACCGCCAGCTTTTTACGATTCTCGTTCGCTAAGGCCAGGTTGGAACAGATGTAGGTGACGCGAAAAGGTTGTCGAGGGCGCTCGATATCGCCGGGGCCCAGGCCTTGATTGATCTGCCGGCGAAGCATTTGTGCGATAACCCCCTTCGCGACAATGGTTTTGCCCAAACCAACTTCATCAGCAACAAGAACTCGCTCGCTATGTCCCTCTGAAAAGAAATTTTCAATCACCCGCTGCACCGAAGCCTGCTGAAAATCCTTCAGACCGGCCAGTGTCTTGTCGATTTGCTCGAAAACCTCATGCATAAACCAACACCATCCTTAGCGCTTTTGGGGTGCAAAGTGCCGCCACAACTGTGCAAACCGTTCCGGAACTGGCACAGACGTCCCTTCAAGCCGGTCGATCATCTTTTGAATTCTCTCAAGCACCTCAGTGTCCCGAGCTGCGGCAAGCATCAACTGCTCAAAAATCGGGGAGTCACCGAACAAGGTCGCCAACGCACCAGCCTGACTATTGGCACTATCAAAGCCAAACCACTCGTTTTTATCCGGATGTCTCTGCAAGAGCAGACGGATGTAATTCAGAAACTTATCTTCAGTATCCACCAGCTGTTCGATAATACGACGCTCGCGGTCTGTACCCGCGGGTAAGTTTAAGTCAGTCTGAATAACCAAATGCTCGGTTTCGGAACTTGCCTGCGAGGTAATTCTCACGGCCAGGAAAGCGCTGAGCTGGTTTATATTCAGGTTGCTCCAGCAGATAACATTGTCGAGAGGTCGATAAGATCCCCTCACTGGCAAAAGGCCCACCTCTACCGTTAGGCCCTCTGGCAGTTTCGGCATTTCATCTATCGACAGCTCCAGCTCAAAAAGCGTGGGATCACTTTCTGCTTTTCTGGCGGACAATGTCCAATTCGCTTTGATCAAATCGAACGAGAGAACGCGAAACAGATCTCTCTCGCTTTCGCCATCACTCTCTGGTCGCTCTTCAAACTGATGCTCCATAAACAGCCCGCTGGCGGGATTATCTTTATCGATCCACTGGTCCAACAACGCGGCCGGCCCAATTAAAGTGCTTTTCCCCGTCAGCCGGACCATCAATTCGGTATTGCGTGGGTCAGCACCTGCGTTACCCAGGGCTGCCGCTGTTGCATTCGCAGACCCCAGGTGCCAGTGGCAGGTTTGTCCTCGCTCTCCAACAATCAGTTTTGCGTGGAGGTTCTGCCTGCCTGTGCCCATCTCCAGGCGTTCCTCACCATCAACGACATCACTGTTAATGGAAAAACACGACCATCCCTCAAGCTTCTCAGGCCCTATCTCATCGAGCTCTTCACCACGGCTGAACAACCAGCGACTGCCTTCCGGGGCTCGTTGAGCCAACTCATCCAGAGCCCCTACGCCACCGACAGAATCCTTTAGAAATGGCGAAACGACCAATATCGAGTCATTCGGGCTAAGCATATCCAGTGGCTGACCATACCCGGGCCCACCCGCAAGAATTCTTGGATCTTTAAAATGTTCAGGTGGATGCCAGTTGATCCGGCCAAGCTCCTCTCTGATAACGTTGCCGGGTTCAAAGGAAGGATCCTGCAGGAGAAGGTCTCTCACCAAGTCATCCCACGCCTGGTGGGCGCTGTAAATTGATTCGCGTGACACCTCTCCGTCCATCGATAAGGCAAGGTCCCAACTTCGATCGAATGTCAGGTTGCGGGAAAGCACGATCAGGCGATAGCGAACAGGACGTTTCTCGGCGGTGTACCGAAGCAGCCAAAACTTCGGGTGAAAAGAGGAATAAGCTACATTCCCTGGCATCACCGGCTGAAGCCAGGGCTCCAGCAAGGCAAACAGGCGGTTATAGGAGCCAGGTAGCTTTATGTTTCCGGCCTGATAAAACACCTTCAGACGGCCATTCAACTGGCCAACGGCTTCCAACAGAGCCAGGCGCTCGCCCTGAATCTCGCCTTCGAGGGTATCGTGGAAACACAAAGCGACTGGGACGGACAGCAGTGCATCCAGGTCGAGCGTGTAGGTCGCGGCGATAGCGGAATCAAGCTCGTATCCCTCCGGTGGTCTTAACTCCCAGCCATAATCCACTCGTTCGGTTTTTGGATTCAGCATTCAGCACCCTGCACAATATCCGTCAGAATCGTCCTGGCTGTCGGCCAGCGGTAGCTCAATGAATCCACCCCTTGCCAATTCGGCACTTCACCCAGGTTCTTCAGCAGAACTGAGCGACGGCCTTTGTTTTTCTGGGCTCGACTTTCCACCAGTCGATCCAGACTGCCGACAGGTTGGTTTTGAAAAATAGACTCATGCCACTGGCGCAGAAACCCGCGGGCATTCACATTGATTCGGGCTCCGCCAGAGGTTGCAGCCTGCAACCAGTCATCCACACTGGAGGCCGAGAAAAGATTTCGTTCCCTGGCTCGCTCAAGCCATTGCGAAAAGAGCTCCTCTCGCTCGGCCTCCAACGCCGTATTCCCGGAGTTCCGTGCAATCAATATATTGAACCGGATGTGCGCTCCTCTAACCGCATCGCTGAACTCTTCCGCCAGCTCAAGGGCGTTCCGGCACGGTTGAGAGACTTCGGCTCTCCCTTTCGCCCAGGCAACAAGCTCAGGAAATGTCAGAGCTTCCGAACTATCTCCGACTAGCTCCGTCGCCAAACCGTGAATCAGAAACTGGGATATGACACTGTTGCGGATGGCCGGAGTGTGAGTGAGCTTATCAATGAGAAATCGAGCTTCGGACTCAGATAAGCGAATCGAAACATCATTCATCCAGTCCGATTCAAAAACGTCCAGGTGTACGACAGAGCGGTGAGATATCGCATCAGAATCATCTTCCTCATGCCCTGCGGCACGAGGAACCGATTGAGTTTGGCCAACTTCCCGGGAGAACTCTGCAAGGGATTTTGCGGTATTCACAATCCCAAACTGGCGAAGGCCGTTCCAATAGACTGAGGACGGTTTTCGGGCTACTCCCTGTTCGCTCCCCACCATTTCCGAACCGATAATGCCGCTCTCTGCTGAACCATGCCGCTCTACCAAAAGCCGGGCGAGCTCGTTCTCCTGCGTTTCCAGATAATCCCTAAGTGAGGTCCGGCGCTGTATGCGCGCATCCAGCGCAAAGTAATCGCGGATAATTCGGGGCACCGTGATGAAATATTTGGCTCGGGTCTGGATGGTGGAAAATCCCGGAAACAAGAGATCTGCAAACGCATCACGAATCTGCCCTATCCCCAACTCATCCAAGGTTCCCGGTTCCTGCAACATCGCCAAAACCTGCGACACTTTTTCCCTATCCGTGGATGAGAAGTCCACCCAGCCAATACTGCTCATAGCAACTCCAAAGATCAAACATGCCAACAGATTAGCAACTAATCTATATTGCGTTTACTTAAGCAAAAGCATACGACACATGTTGTCGCAATTCAGTAAGCACCCAGCATCAAATATTCTCGGTCAGCCTCAATGGGTTCATCTCGAAAAACCCCATTGGGAGGCTGGGGAGTGTCGTTTATTTCCAAGCAAGTCTAGATGATCTGCCTGTTCGGCAGTGAAGAAAGATACGTTCGATCCTGCTTCAAATTTTAGTTTCTGAGCTGCCTGTTCGGCAGTGAAGGGGAACTCTACGAACTCGTTCAGCGGCTGATTTTTCTGAGCTGCCTGTTCGGCAGTGAAGCAAACTCGGCCATGTGAATGCCGTGGTGTACGTTTCTGAGCTGCCTGTTCGGCAGTGAAGGATTAGTCGAGTGACAGAGTATTGCCCGGGTGTTTCTGAGCTGCCTGTTCGGCAGTGAAGAAATGAAACTGCCACCACAGGACACCAATCTATTTCTGAGCTGCCTGTTCGGCAGTGAAGGCGCCGCCGCCCCTGTTTGAGGAAATCGAGCATTTCTGAGCTGCCTGTTCGGCAGTGAAGTTGCCGAGCCTTGCGCTGGCCGCTGGCGATCGTTTCTGAGCTGCCTGTTCGGCAGTGAAGGATCACCTATACGCCATCACGATCAACCTAATTTTCTGAGCTGCCTGTTCGGCAGTGAAGGACCTGGTCGCTGGCCTGGGTGCTGCTGTAGCTTTCTGAGCTGCCTGTTCGGCAGTGAAGTCCGTGCTGACGTTCCCGCAATCGACGGTCACTTTCTGAGCTGCCTGTTCGGCAGTGAAGCCGTCGCCGGTCAGGTTTCCCGCGCCGTCGTCTTTCTGAGCTGCCTGTTCGGCAGTGAAGAGATTTTCGTTCTTGACGACGCCGACAGTGGCTTTCTGAGCTGCCTGTTCGGCAGTGAAGTCATACAACGTGATTTTCCGGCGGCCGCCCATTTTCTGAGCTGCCTGTTCGGCAGTGAAGGCTGGGCGTCGGGTCAGGGTTCAGGAAGATCATTTCTGAGCTGCCTGTTCGGCAGTGAAGTTCCAGGGCAACAGCTCACCCTTAGCCTTTGGTTTCTGAGCTGCCTGTTCGGCAGTGAAGCCGGAATCCATGGGCGGGTTGGCAGGATCACTTTTCTGAGCTGCCTGTTCGGCAGTGAAGGATTCAAGGGGCTGAGCCAGTTCGATGTTGTATTTCTGAGCTGCCTGTTCGGCAGTGAAGGATCACCTATACGCCATCACGATCAACTTAATTTTCTGAGCTGCCTGTTCGGCAGTGAAGACAGCCTGGCGGGCAACCTGGTCGTGCAGGAATTTCTGAGCTGCCTGTTCGGCAGTGAAGTTGAGCAGCTTCACGCCATGGCGTCTGTTCCATTTCTGAGCTGCCTGTTCGGCAGTGAAGGATTCGTCACCCCATGAACCCATCACGGATCATTTCTGAGCTGCCTGTTCGGCAGTGAAGAAGCAGGCAAGGCGCAAGAGGAGAGCCTTCGTTTTCTGAGCTGCCTGTTCGGCAGTGAAGGGGCACCAGGGTGATCATGGTCTTCGCAGACATTTCTGAGCTGCCTGTTCGGCAGTGAAGTCATACAACGTGATTTTCCGGCGGCCGCCCATTTTCTGAGCTGCCTGTTCGGCAGTGAAGTCGATGGTGTTCAGATCCGCGGTACCGCTCCATTTCTGAGCTGCCTGTTCGGCAGTGAAGGCTTTCAGCGTCCAGGGCAACGGGCTCGATGATTTCTGAGCTGCCTGTTCGGCAGTGAAGAAGATCGGCGGCGATGCCCCACTTGTGCGCCATTTCTGAGCTGCCTGTTCGGCAGTGAAGTACAAGGTGCCGCCCCACATGATCCAGATGATTTTCTGAGCTGCCTGTTCGGCAGTGAAGAACCCATCACGGATCAGGCCACGCTGGAAATTTTTCTGAGCTGCCTGTTCGGCAGTGAAGGTACCAGTACCCAGGTTGGTGGGAATGGTGGTTTTCTGAGCTGCCTGTTCGGCAGTGAAGAATACGCGCTTCCGTTGCGATCACCGCTTCCATTTCTGAGCTGCCTGTTCGGCAGTGAAGGGCTGAATCAGCAGGCTGTCGCTGTTCATCAGTTTCTGAGCTGCCTGTTCGGCAGTGAAGGTCAGGAAGTTCGCCAGAGTGGCCGCTACGAATTTCTGAGCTGCCTGTTCGGCAGTGAAGGAAACCGGCACAGGGTTTGGGTTTAGCGTTTATTTCTGAGCTGCCTGTTCGGCAGTGAAGGGTATTAACGACCGGCGCGGAAACTTTATAAGTTTCTGAGCTGCCTGTTCGGCAGTGAAGGGCCGGCGCACTGCTGGTGGCCTTCGGTTCCTTTTCTGAGCTGCCTGTTCGGCAGTGAAGGAGCCAGCAACGGCCTGAATAAGATTTTCTTATTTCTGAGCTGCCTGTTCGGCAGTGAAGGCGAGCATATCAGATTCGCTCGTTGAGCTTGTTTTCTGAGCTGCCTGTTCGGCAGTGAAGTCAACAGTGTGTAATTTTAGCGTGGCCATGAATTTCTGAGCTGCCTGTTCGGCAGTGAAGACCCACGCCAAGCGAGAATCAAAGTCGCTTAATTTCTGAGCTGCCTGTTCGGCAGTGAAGGTGAAGAGCTGGTTTCCTATGAGCTGCTTCGTTTTCTGAGCTGCCTGTTCGGCAGTGAAGGTGGTCTATCTGCGGGGCTTTCGGCGCTACATTTTCTGAGCTGCCTGTTCGGCAGTGAAGGTCAGGTCGAGTACCTTAGTACCTCTCCCTAATTTCTGAGCTGCCTGTTCGGCAGTGAAGGGCCAGCTGGGCATCAATATCCCGTTGTCCCAGTTTCTGAGCTGCCTGTTCGGCAGTGAAGTGCTCGAAACGGGCAGAGCGGGCTAGTCCCAATTTCTGAGCTGCCTGTTCGGCAGTGAAGGTGCAGGGTTCATTTCGGCACCTCGTTTAGCTTTTCTGAGCTGCCTGTTCGGCAGTGAAGGTGACCGGCAGTTCCTAACCGCATATATGAACTTTCTGAGCTGCCTGTTCGGCAGTGAAGGTCAGGTCGAGTACCTTAGTACCTCTCCCTAATTTCTGAGCTGCCTGTTCGGCAGTGAAGGTTGGCTGCAAGGGTCAGGCCAGCATTCAGCATTTCTGAGCTGCCTGTTCGGCAGTGAAGGTCGCGGTATGGCTGAAGCCGCAGGCCTTCGTTTTCTGAGCTGCCTGTTCGGCAGTGAAGATACCCATACTGATTAACTGTAAACCCACAAATTTCTGAGCTGCCTGTTCGGCAGTGAAGGGCAATGGGCATGACCTTGCCCAGGACACGCTTTTCTGAGCTGCCTGTTCGGCAGTGAAGGACGCACAATAATTCAAAACACTCGAATTTTTAAAGAGCTGGCACGAAAAAGCGAGCAATACCCTTTTTTGGGATGGCCCGCTAACTGCTTGATTTTAGGCGCCGAGAAATACTGCGCTGAAAAAGGGTCAGAACCAAGGCACGGTGGCCGTTTGACTTAGACCGTATGTGTTGTAGGGCCCTTCAACCGGATAATCCTGGGGGTTGCTTTGCTCTATGAATAACAGAAAGCTCTGCCCCGTCGATTCACTTTGCAAACGGAAGTACGGCTTTTTAAAAGGTACCCGGTCCCCCAGAATCGCCTCGGCCTCACTTTCCTGCAGCGAATTTCGCTTGACCGCCCGCCGTAAGCGGGCGGCTGTTTGCTTGGGCTGCACTCGTTGTACCCTGACAAACTCGGCGTTCGTGGGTACCGGCGCGGGGGCACTTACCTGGGTATAGTCGCGCAGCCCTTTCAGCCAGCCCAAAGCCATCAAGCTTTCTAGGCTCGCCTTTCCGGAATGCAATCGAAGCAGCGAACCGGGGGCTTTGGCGGCCTCCGGAAAACTCACCCCGATGTCTTCACGACCAAGGCTTACCAGTGCCCGGTGAAGCTTGGAATACACGGCATTCAGCAGGGTGGTGGCCTTGAATTCCGGGTCCGGTAGGACCTGAATATCAATGTAATGATCCATAGTGCCCCCTTAGCTTGCCTTGCCAAAGACGCCACCGCGAATCAGGGTGGCGATCACGTAATGTTGTTGCTCCAGCTCGGGTGCCTGATCTTTGGTAATCCAGTTATCCAGCAGGTTGTAAAAATCCATTTTTTCTTTAGGCTGGCGGTAAGCTTTACCCCGGTTGGTTACGGAACCATATGGCTCAACCGCAATGGGGCCAACCTCATCGGCGGCGGGGTACCAGGTGTCGATGGTTCGCAGAGCATTACCGATCTTCTGGGAGTGCATCGCCGCCATATCTTTTACACGGTAGAGCACCTTGCTCGTGTCGCTCTTGCCTTTGTCCAGGATCAGTTCCTGAGAAGGAAAGACTTCCTGCCCCTGCCCCAGTTTGACAAAGGCAACAACGGTGACAAAGGCATAGCTATCACCGGCGAGGCCTTTTTCAATCACCTGACTCAGCGCCTGAAGATTCGCTTCTTGGGAGGAAAACTGGCGGAGGTTGAAATCATAACTGTTGAAAACCCAAAGGTTTGATTCGTGGCTCACATGAACTTCAACAGCCTCAGCCCCAACTCGGTTGCGCCAAAGAAAACGCCCATTCGCAAGATTTTCCGCATAGCGTTTTGCAAGCTCGCCAAATGAATTGGTCTGGATGTAGCCGTTTACTTTTTCCGCCAAGGCTGCCTGATATTCGGGGCTGTTGCAGGCTGAAGGGTTGGCCAGATCGCCCAGTACGCGCAGTGTAAAACTCACCTTTAAAGTGTCCGCATCAAAGGGAAGAGCGGCCACGTCCACACGCTGAAGGTTCGCTTTTTCGATTTCAGCATCCAGTTTTGCCGGATCGTTCGCGATGGTACTTTTCATGCGGTTCGATATGGTGCCACGAACATCTTTTTGCTGTATGGGTATAGGTTGCCAATTCCGCTGGTCATTGCGCTCATCCCAGCGCCCTGAAAACATCAAAGCATCGGAGTTTGCCAGTTTACGTTCAAACGCGAGTACGGATGCGGTTTCTAACTTTGCCATGGTCGGTGTCCTGTCTGTGGGTGTGCTTTAGAGAGTTTCGGTTTCAGGCTGATAGCTGTTCTTACACAGGTACCAGTCGTCTTGCTGGTGGTAACGCCAGAAAATACTGTTAATGTCGCGGATGCGATGGGGGCTCAACCACTGCCCCACGCTATAGACGGACTCTACAAACCGGAAGGGAACACTGGGGTCACGGGTATTGGCGACTTCCCCCGGCTCGTAGAGTGGCGATATGGCCTTGAAGCCGGTAGTGATTGGTACCAGCCAGCCACTGGCGGGCTTGTCTACATACAACCAGTCTGCCTGTGAGTTTTCATCCGGTGTTTTGCCTTCCTCAAACCTGGCGTGGGCGCGGAGTTTCAGGGCCGCGAAATCCAGCCAGGCATCCATCAGCTCCGCGTCAGGTTTTTCCTTCTTCAGGGTGGCATGGTGCTCGGCAAGCAGCTCCGAACGGTCAACCAACATGAAGCCGGGCAGAAGCCTCAGCATGATTTTTCGAAAGGCCCTGTCCCTCTCCTCCGTAATTTCCGGCAAGGGCGCAAATTCCACTTTCTCCAGATACTGGATGCTTCCGCCGGCCAGCCTCTGCCTCAGAACCTTCTCTTCAAGCTGCTGCTCCAGAAGTGCCTGGTCCTCATCCTCGCTTTCGGTGTCCAGGTCGATACTACTGAGGGTAAAGTCACACTCGATGATAAGGCTGACCTCCATATGCATCCTGCCCTCTTCATTGAAGGGGGCGGTGCTGCCTTCTTTGGTTAGAGGGTTTCGGGTTAGCCCAAATAGGTACTCCCCGAAGCCGGAGGGTTGGTAAGCCTGAACCTGGTGGTGATGACAGACGACTGCACAACCGCCGAGGCTGACTCCGTGCTTCTGCAGCATGAATCGGGACAAGGCGTGGGTGAAACCCAGAAAGTTGGAGATGCCGGGAAAGCCCCAGGTCAGACCGGCAATGGCATTGGCATTTTGTACCTGGAGCCGTTTCAGGATCAGAAGCGATTTCATGCGGCTACCTCCAGGTCGTCTTTAAGCAGCAGGAGCTTGCGTTCCAACAGCTTTTGCCATTCCCCGAATTCGGGGTCACCCGTATGGAGGAGGTCTGACTTGTGGCTGATTTTGTTGTTTAGCCAGGATGCAAACTGGCGCGCAATCTCACCCTGCCACTCGTTCTTCTCGCGCTCGGCCCTGAATGCTTCATCAGACTCACTGCGATGCGGATCCAGCCATAGTTGTTCTGCCAGGGTCAGGTCGGATTCCGCACTCCACCCCCGCTTGTCGCTTTCATGCTGGATGTTTGCAGCACAGAGCAACAGGGTGTCCACCAGCTCATCTACCAGTTCGGCCCTTCGGTCCCTGCGCTCCAGGGTGCTGGTCCGTTTAATAGCGCCCTCCAGATAGCGCTGCAAGAATTTTGCGATTTTCCAGGCTCGTTGGTTATATTCACTCCAAAAGGCCTGCTGACCCTTCGCTGGCAGAGAGGCCCTGTGTTCCCAGTGAGGTGGCTGGGAAGACAATAGATAGGCCCGCCCGTAGCGCTTGGTGTTCAACTGAGAAATATTCTGTGGTTTGGTTCCCCCGAAGCTCTGTACGGCTATGTTGGGGAAGATCACCAAGTCATCTGGGTGAAATTTTTCCCCTTTGCGGGCCTGGCGAAGTTCTTTTGTATGCTCTGAGTAGAAGCTATCGGTCAGTTTCTGGTAGAGGTTATGGCTGACTGATGAGGCATACAACGGGCTGATCAAGTGGTAGTTCTCGGCTACCGGAAAGTAGAGCTGTTTTGCGAGTTGACCGGATGTCAGCGCCTTGTCCTGCAAAGCCGCCTGAAAACCCTGAAGCCACTCCTGAGCCTGTTCGCTGCTGGCGGCCAACTCTTTTAAAACCGGGCTTTCGCCGGCTGCCACCTCATCCAGGAGTGTGGTGTCCCTGCCTTCAACCTGGAGCAGACGGGCAACATCCAGTGCAGCAGCATTGCCTACAACATCCACCGGCAGCTCGTTTAAGGTCAGGGAGTCCAGGTAGCGTTCGCTTTGCGCGTATCGCTGCTTGTCTTCCGGACGAAGAAGGACGCCCGTACTTCGGGTATCGGAGTGGGTGTATTTGGGTGCATGGGTAACCATGCTGATTTGCCCTGCCCGCCTGGCGGCATCCGTCAGCCAGTTCTCGGGTTTGTACTGTTCGGTCAGCTCCAGCCGTTCGGTCTGTATCTCCGCCTCGACCTGAACCAACTGATCAGCTAGCGCCTCACTTCGCTTCTTATCCCCTGCTTTGTCGAAAGCCTCCAGTTTCGTTGCCAACCGTTCAGCGACGAATGCTCGAATATTGGCGGCTAATGACTCATCGTGCGCATCCACAGCAAACCCTCCTTTAGAGATTTTAAATTTTTACAAAAACGTCAATGCTCTCAATCACCCGTGCTATCAGGTGGTGCTCCGTATTACCGTTAGCGTTTAATGTTGCAAAACAGTTCAGAAACATGAGCGATCGCTTCACCCCTACACCGCTGTAAGGCAGCTATGGCAAGCCTTAAGGCTTGCCGAACACTCCCAGCAAGGGGTGGTAGCACCACGTCGCCCCCTCCCGAAGGCGAATCTCCGTAAACTTCCGGGAGCAATCCGAAATTTCCATATCCCTTTTCTCTGCCATCTCTTCGATCAGTTGCCGGGGGTCGGTTTCCACCCAAGGCGTTACTCGCTCGCCCGTATCCAGATCGACGGGCTGAAATCTCTCTGATTGGGGCTGAAGGCTCCCGTCTGGGAGCATCTGGCGAAATTCCGGAGTTTCCGTTTCATCCTCCTGGTAGAGCACAAAGCGCTCCTCCCTGCCGGACTGCCGGAACGGTGTCTTTTGTTGCAACTGACAGCACCAGGTCGGGTTGTGTCGCCACCAGAGCGAGGCATGGAACGGCATGGTGGAGTGGCCAAATAACTTAGCCTGCAAGTGCGCATGCTCCAGATCCACCAGGTTGTGTTGTGCGTCCAGCTCTTCGCTTGCCCGAATCCGGGGCACCGCACTGACGTACTCGTACTGCGTTGTTTGCAGAATCTCCGCCAGGTCTCGGCTTGCCAGACTGAGGTCTTTGGACTCGAATCCGGGGCGGGTATAGGCAACAGCCTCGCCTTTCAGGGCGCGGATGTTCCTGGTGAGGATCAGCAAGTTCGGGTTCTTGGGAGAATGGCGGCGGTGGCGCTGAATACGGCCCGCCAACTGAATGAGGGAGCGCATGGAGCTGGGCTCGGCGATTGCCCAATCATAGTCGTGGTCTCTGCCCACTTCGGTAACGGAGCTCCCCAGCACCAGAAACACGTGATGCGTTTCCGGGTGGCTGGACAGCGCATGACCAGTGACTGGATGGCTCCAGAACGCTGTCTCGTCATTGCGGTCCAACACACTATCCAGTACAGCCTCAATCCGGGATCTCAATAGCAGGGGGTACTGACCGTGATACACGCAAAAGTGAAGCCGGTAATTGGCTGGGGCCGGCAAAGCCAACAAGGCTCTGGCGACGGCCACCAGGGGAACAATGTTGGCCATGCGAACCAGGCCGAAGGAAGCTGTTTTACCTGTTCCCTCATCACTGGTGTGATGATCATCATGGAGTTTAAAAATCGTGCTGTGCAGGGTCTGGGCGACAGCCTCAACCACATCACCCATGTCCCGACTGGCCGGGGTAACGGGTAACAGCCGGGCATAGCGCAGTTGCTGGTTTTCCTTTGCCAGTTTATGGATACGCTGGCCAACAAAGGCTTCATGGCTGGCCTTGAATTGTTCTGCGTCCAGAAGGTCCGACTGCTGGACACCGAACTCATCGAACCAGGCACAGGGAACCGCCTGCTCAGCACCCGGCTGGCCACAGGCCTTGTTAAAGGCGTTGCGGCCCGACGCATATGCATCAAACAGCGCCTGCACCAATGCTGGCGGTAGAGTTGCTGATGACAAAAGTACGCGGGAGCCGAGCATGCCGGCCCAATTGACCAGCCGGCACAACGCGGGCAAATCTTCGAGGCCGAAATCGTCCGGTTCGTCCAGTACCAGGTCCGATGTCAGTAGGCGCAGCATGGGGGCAATCTGTCGGCCACCCCGGGAGCCCTCGGTGGCGGGCATCAGGTAGTCAATCGTACTGACCAGTACAGGCGCACTGACGAGTTGGTGTAAACGAGGGTCCCGCTTCAGCCATTCGCTAAGCTGACCATCGTCGAGGCTGCCTTCATACCGCAGATGCTGTTCCTGACTTATTAGATCTTCTGCGGATTCGCTGCCGGACTGGGCAAAGCGGTTGGTGTTTTCTTCCGCTTCCTGAATCCGTTGTTCATGCAGTTGTCGTACCGCCTGGGAGCCAACCAGCACCGCCATATCTTCCGCGTCCAGATGCAATTTGTCGCGGAAGGCGTCACCGGTTTGCAGCGTTAGCGTGCGCAGCCCCAGTGCCACATTAAAGCGGCAACCTGTGCGCTCATTGGCCAGGCCATACATGATGCGGGCGTTTGCAAAGGTTTTGCCGCAACCGGTGGAGGCCATATTTACGCCAAAGAAGCCCTGTTGCTCGGACCGTTGCGACAGGCTGACGGCAAGGTCATACGCCTTGTCCTGCCAGCGGAAGCGGGAAACCGTAACTCGCTTCTTCAGGGCCTTAAGGCGCGTAACCGCCGGCAGGTTCTTGCGAAGGCCCGGCAGGCGTCTGGCCATCAGAACGGCGTTATGCCCAACGCCGATATTGTGTTCGTCCAGCTTTTGCTTGGGCTGCCGGGTTTCCCTGTCTGTATTGGCAATGGATTTATAGCGCTTATCCTGCCATTGAAGGGTTGGAGCGGAAGCTGAATAGCAATGGTCTGCGAGCATCAATACCAGCCGGGCAAGATGGCTGGTGAAACGGTCCTGTAGCCAGTCCTGCTCCACCAGTTTCTTATGGGCCAACCCTCGCTTGGCCAGGCTCTGGGCCTTTTTACACCAGGTCTTGCTGGACAGCGGTGTGCCCTGGGGAAAACTCCAGACCTCTTGCCAGTCTTTGGGTTTCCAGTCGGTATAAAGAAACTGAGGGGAGTTCCAGCTTGCGTTGAATTTCTTGCCGGTCATCCAGTGGTCTACTTCGTCGGATCGGGGTTCTCCACGCTCCCACTCCTGGCGCGGGAACTCTGGCAAACGGTGATGCGTCACAATGAGCCAGGCTACCACCGTTGCGGCGGGCCGCTCCTTGAAGGCGCTGAACGGATTTTTTCTGAAACCAGGCTGGTCGGTCACCAGCCTGTCAAGCAGGTCTGCCTCCATGGCGGGCGAGGCTTGATGCAGGCGGTCGAGCCAGCCCTTGTCACTCAGGTCGCCAATAAATGCCTGAAACAGGCGCAAACTCACCCATTCGTGCCGTACCGGCTCACTACCCTTGCCTGTCGGGTTGGGCTTTAGCTTCTTCTGAAATAGCTTGTTGGCCTTCCCGAAATCATGGAACAGGCCCGCGATTCCCGCGAGCAGAGAAATCGCTTCTGCCGTGTGCCACTGATTTTCGTCACCTAAGCGTAAGACATCCCGGCCCGTGGTATTGGTAGGCACTGCCCCTTCCGCGCTGAAACGCCCTGAGTCTCCAACCACCCAGATGAGTTCGCTGTGGTCTTTGCCCCGAATCCAGTGGCAGGCGACCGCTGTGTTTTTTCTGGCGGTCTTTTTCAGCAGTTTTCTGAGGGTTGTCAGACCTTCCATGGTGATCGGGGTTTGCCATGTGCGGTCTCCCCGGCGTTCAGCAAACTGGTCTAACACCCGGCGGGTTTCCTTAAGGGCGTTTTTGCTGCATTGGGAGATCAGCAGTATGTTCATTTCCCGGAGCCGCCAACGGAAACCGCAATATTTTTCAGGGTGTCAATCATGAAATCCAGAGCTTGCGAGCGGGTCAATGCCTCGATGCAGTTGCGCCGAAACTCCTGTTCGTCATCACCACGCACAGCCGAAATAAATGCCTGCGGCAAAATGACCGCATCCTTGACCAGGTCCGCGACATCGAAGACGAGTCCGCCACGGCGTGTTTTCCCGTGCAAAACAGCCAGACCATGAGGGAGCCCCAGCACCCAGGTGGCTGTTGCGCCAAGGCCATAGGCAAGGTAATTGCCGTGGTCGAGAAACCGGTTAGCCGGATCAACCCCTGAGCCCCGTTTGGACCGGGTGAAATCGCCATAGCTGAGGGTCTGAACTACCAATTTGAAAAGCTGCTTGGTCAACCGGGCTTCTTCCGTCAGCAGGTGATTCACATCGTCTGAAGAGCCAATCCTCTCGCGACTCCGTTCCGTTAGCTGCTGCAATTTCTCAGGGGCGATAACGAAACCGCTGTCCTTGAGCTGTCGGTTATTCAGCCATTGTTTTTCCAGTAGCCCAAGGCGGGCCGACTGGATGTGCTTGGCGGCCTCAAGTCGCTTTTGATCATCAAACCAGAAATTAACCCAGGCCTGGAGGTATTCTGTGGGCCGGTATTCACTCTGCGGCGTAAACCACGCAACCTCGATATCCACCTCGTTAGCGCTGAACAGTGGGGTTCCACCTCCGCCACAAAACCCCATCAACACGCCGGCCTTTGCCAACTCCCGCATGGCCGCCTGTGTGATGGAAGTTCCGGTGCCCAGCATCACCGTGGTAGTGTTAGCGATAGGAATATTCCAATACAGGGAGCGCTTGCCCTCGTCAGTAACAAACTCTACCCGTCCGCCGTTGACCAGTACCCGACAGTGCTCTAGGTAATAGAGGTTGGCGCGTTTTGAGTGCAGAATAGTCTTAAGGTCGCCCGGGGAAAAATCGTCCATCTCTCTTCCTATACCCAGTATCGTTCCGTCTTTGCCTAAGGATTTCTGATCCCCAAACCGCACCAGTATTCAAAATATCGGGAATTTTCACAGTCTTGAAAAACATGGCTGCCTTGAAGCTTCTCTTGGCTGGCGTCGGCGCCATGCCTTTGCTTCGATCAAGCGCACAAAATCAAATAGGGCTGCGCCAATTTATAAGAAATACCGCCTTGCTCGAAATTAGTCCTTACATCTAAAAATTGCGCAATCATTGAGGGCAAGTAGATAGCCTGCAAATTTTTTTCAGCAAAACAATACTGCTTGATCGGACTTTAAATTCCAAGGAGCGTGCCGATGATCCATATTCGGTACTGGATGGCGAGTTTTGTTTGTGGTTTGACGTGCTAGCAAGTCCCGTTTCGTGATCGCGGTTTTGAAACATGACCAGTTACAGCGACTCCACTCCTTAAACATCGTTTGGATATCGCCAATCGATTGGCAACTCGGGTATTAAAACGTCCTTTGCTATTTACTGCGTCGATTTTCGGCCATGGGAAGAAATCAGATCCCGTTCCCGGCTTGCAGAGGCTTGGTCAAGTACCGGCCCTTCACGTTTGCCGATGTAGCATCACCGTTGCGAGCTAACAGATAGGCTGCGTCTTTCTTGTAATAGAACCATTACTGCGGGATGTCGCCCCAGATTCCAATGCCGCCGCCTGTTTCGAGGATTTGTTCTTAAGTTTAGTTTCTTTTCATGCCGTCTCCTGTCTGAGATGACTTATTGTCAGGCAACGATGCGTCATTTGGTGACGCGACTGGTCATAGGCAACATGATTAGCGCCGCTGTCGATAGTGGCTCATGAGCGGGCTATGCCATTTACAACTCTCAATGCACTTGAAGCTCCCCCGCAAACGGCACAGTTTGCCCCAGGTTGAAAGATCTACGTGGTCTGGCTGAATCCTGCGTGACTCAGAGATTTTCAAATCTGAGCGTTCTTAGCGCGTTTTAAGAGACACTGATTGAGACCGTTGTCCGGCGCGTTTTTTCCGTGGGCTCATAGCCCAAAGAATTCTAAATGGCTCTCTTTTCCATTTATTGCTTGGCATGGTTCGTTTGATCTGTTTTGGGGATCGACGATACAAGGGGGTGTTCTCACATAACCTATCTACTGGCGAACACCCCCGTCTACGTGACCTAGTGACAAACACCCCCGCAAAATTCTCTTTTATTGTGACAGACACCCCCAAAATATGAACGGGCGGGATATCGAGTCGTTCGCCATCGCCCCTTGTTTCGAATACCGGGGGTGTTCGCCAGTAATTACTGTCAGAGACCCCCGGTATTCGTCAACTATCTGTGACAAAGACTGTCATTGAATGAGCGGCTGTCGCTTTACGAGGCGGTTGGGGCTAGCAGAGCCAATTTTTCAGCTTTACCGAACAAGTGAACCAAAAGTGTACTCAAAGTGAACCAAGTGAACTTTTGGTTCAGAATTAAATTCAGGTCCACGTGTTTTGGTTCACTTTGAGTACACTTTTGGTACACCTGTCATGTCGATGATGCCCAGAGGCGCTATTTAACGACTCTTCAATGGCCGGGTTTGGCGGCGCACCTCAGGAACGACGATGCTTTTATAACGAACAGAGAGGTGCAGAATGCCAGACGAAGAGCTCGATAAGCTGTGAGATCAGTTGTACTCAGAGAGCCTGATCCTCTTTGAAGGTAACCAATCAGCGATGCAAGATTGGTTCAAAAAGCCTCTGCGGGCACTAGATGGAGTAACTCCTGCGGACGCCCCCACCTTTAAAGTTGTTGTTTTGCCGATCACGATTGATGGATAACCCTGGGAGCTGGAGACAGAAAACATAAAAAGAGCGTCCGTACACACGGTTTTGCGACAAATGGCTCTCTTTTAACGTTGACACTCTCCGCTGGTGTCGCATAAGGTCCGGATCATTGCGGTTGCGATGACCTTCTAGAGGCCTTGGGGATGTGACTCATCTCTTTGGCTTGCTCGCGTTGAGCAGGAAGCCCCATCGGGCCGGCAGGCCTTTCGGAATTCGTCGGAAGGTTCTGTGCTACGTCGTAGCCTGCCCAATCCGGGAAAAGTCAAATGTCTCAGCTTTGCCATTCCGTAGTTATCGCCACGTCTGATCGCTTTAACCTTCTCAAGCGAGCCCTCCACACGGTAAAAGCCCAATCACTGGAGCCTGATCGCGTCATCGTAGTCGTCGATCAAAAAGAGGCGGACTTAAACCAGATTCGTTGCCTGGGAAAACAACTAGAGCTGCCAATCGAGGTACTTGCGAACCGCCGGACGCCGGGTGCAAGCGGCGCCTGGAACACGGCGTTCGATCACCTCGCCCGTCTCGTCCTCGATCCAAACTCCCACATCGTATCCATTCTCGACGACGACGATTGGTGGAATGGTCATTATCTCGCTGAAGTTCATACTGCCGCCCAGTCAAGCGCAGACGTTATGGCCGCGACGATAAGACGCTACGACACAACAACGCCAGAAGGAAGATCATTCTTTCCTCCAGCGCACCTGCTCGCCGACGAATTTCTGCGTGGCAATCCTGGCATTCAAGGCTCTAATCTATCAGCCCGTTTATCCACTTTTCTTTTAGCAGGACTCTTCGACGAGGCTCTGAGTAGTTGCACTGACCGGGACATTTGCATCCGCCTCTCGGAACTTGAACCCGCTTATCAATCCATTCCTGACGCCGTTGCGCACCACGACACTACGCATGGCTGCCCACGGCTGTCTGACAAAGGGGGCACAGCCAAGCTTGAGGGGCTTGAGGTTTTTCACGCTAAATGGCGTCGAAGAATGAGTGCAAAACAGTTCGAGGAGTCATGTTCACGCGCAAAGCGACTATTTGACTGGTCGCCGGGCAAAGAACCGCAATTACCAATTTTCCCTGGTCACCCAACCCCTTCTGACAATACCGAATATTTTGAGCAGATGACGCTCGTTATTGGGCTTATCGTTAGTGGCTCACACCCTGAACGATGTTTTCCGCTACTCGAAGGTATTCAGAGGCTTGCTCAGCAGCGCCAGATCAGAGGTATCGAAATCGTACTCCTGGAGAATGGCGCTGCTCCCGGGTTTGAGGCAATCATCAGTCATGGTCGAGCGCTTGGATTGACCTTATGGCCGGTTGATATCAATGCACAACAAGCAGCTTTGCCAGCTCTGCCTTTGCAGCCTGAGGACATCACTCGCCAAAAACCGATTGCTATCGCCCGCACGTTGTTGCAACGGTTTGTGTTCGAGGTTTCGCGCGCTCGCAACCACGCGCCCGCCTGGATTCTTGACGACGATTTCCGGCTACCCGAGGACCTTGACGAACTGGTAGAGGCGATCTCTGCCTGCCGAAAAAGCGGCATCGATGTCGCGCTCGGCGGAAACTCGGGTGCTGCTCCAGTGCCCGCCTCTTCCCTCTTGCGGACTCAGCTCGTGGACATTACACACTTTCTACAGTGGGCAAGATGCAGTCATCCGAACACAGCGGTGCCTGACGCCGATTTGGAAAATCACCGCTGGCTACGCAACCGCAACGACTATCACTACGACCTGACACGCAATTCGACCGACCGCCTGGAAACACCTTTCCAGCCTCATTTGGACGCGGACACTTTGGTAACCGCGACAGGCGAACTTTTACGTCGCGCCGAACGCATCGTGGCCGGGGAAGCAATTTCACGCCCCGTACTCCCGCCAGTCGCCTGTCCGCCCCTGCAGGCCAGGGACTCGTGCCTGCGTGGGGGTAATACGTTGATTCTCGACCCGACGCTCCTGCGCGACATCCCTAACATGGCACCCCGCGTTAATGGCCGCCCGACTCGCCGCTCAGATATGATCTGGGCGGCCAACGCAAGGTTCCTGTTCGGAAAAAGCGTGAAAGCTATCTCTTTGCCTATGAGCCATGATAGGAGCATGGAGCGAGCCGATGAAGACGACACGCAACGATTGGTTGATGACATCGTTGGTTACAGTTTCTTCCGTGGCTACGAAGAAATTTTATGCGCTCGTTCTGGCACCGATACTGTTCTTTTCACCGATGATGAGCGCAATCAGATCGGCCGTCTAACCCACAAGTACGCTATTGAACGTTTGGCAGCATATCGGCTCAGCTTCTGGCGCGTTGCTGGGTTGACCCAGGTGCTGTCTAGTTTGGCGAAAGGCGAGCCATGGTGGCTCAAAAATGCTTCAGCCAGTGAGGAAATGGCGTTCCAGAGATTCCTTGAACTCCTGCGGTTTACGAGTGACCCGATTCATCTTCAGTGCGTTGAAACTGGTGTCAAACAATCGCTTGAGGTGGGTGACTTTATGGGCTTTCTGTCTGACCTTGAGCGAGTCCACCCGGGCCATCAAGCGCCAGACCTTTCATATTTCCGTTCATATGTTGAGCAAGGACGGGAGGAGCATGTCAACCAATTGGTATGGCGGAAACTCGGTATTAAGCCTGACGAAATGCTTGGAATGGGAGCGGAGGGCGTTGTGCTGCGCATGGGCGATACAGTCCTCAAGGTATTCGATCGTTGGAACGAATCTGAACGCCATTGGGCTGCGCCTCTCCTCAAAGCGCTAGTCAACAAGCCGGCGCCTGGAGCCTTACCTGATGTGACTGGGATTTATGACTGGCCTGAAGCCTTTGCTGCCGCATACCCGTTCGAAGAGAGCACACCCTACTGCGGCGGGCACGGCCCACAGCTGGTCGCGATGCTCCAAAGCCTCCATCGCAATGGCTGGGTACACAGCAATATCAGTCCGAAAAACCTGCGAGTTACACGCTCGGGCCTTCAACTCATAGACATCGGGAAATCGCTTGAGCTCGCGACGCCTAGCAGCCAGGAAATGATGATCAGGAGGGCCTTTCTTTCCTGGCGCTTTGCGCACCGTGAGGACCTTGTGCACTTAATACGTGCTTCGCTCAAATCTGATCGATTGCCGGAACTTACGGGCTGGAGAGCGCTGAAGGAAGCCGTCCTAAGCGAGCCATCAAAGACCCGTCTTGACCAATTGATTTACGGCCGTGTCGGAGGCTTTTCTCCCTTAAATATTCTTGACTACGGATGCGGCAAGCCCCGAGAGACTGAGTATTTGACGAATGGATGCAGCCTGACGGTTTTCGACATTGATCCAGTGCTTCCCGCACGATGGCACCGAGATGCTCCAGAGGTCACCTTCTGGACAAAGGCACGATTAGAAAAGGCGGTTTCGGGCGAAGAATCTTTCGATCTGATTTTATGCTCGCTGGTGCTCTGCGCTGTCGACGATCAGGACATGATGGCGATTCTCCGGAACATTCGCCGACTTACTGAAGATACGGGGCGTGCAATCATCGCTGTCTGCGATCCATCGGCTCTTAAAGTCTCTCATGCGGTCGACCAAACTCGGCACGAAACCGAAGATTTAGACCCCTATCTTTGTGCCAGCTACCAAAAAACGGTCGGGGGATCAGTCACAAGCCGTATCGAGTTCCACCGTTCTATCGAATCTTATCGCCGCGCCTTTGCGCGCTCCGGTTTGACGATTTCAGACGAGAATTTTGTAAGTGGATTCGACGCGGAACACCTTGAGAGGGTCCCGGAGTTCATGGTGTTTGAACTGGAGCCCGTTCCACCGCTACCGGTCAAAACGTCCCTTCTGATCAAGCTCTGTGCTTTGGAGGCTGAGACCGCGCTTTACCAGGTCCGCCACCTCGAACGACAACTATCCCGACCTCGCGGATTCGATGAGGTCATCTTACTGGTTGACCCTAATGAGGGTCCTTTTCCGCGGGCGCATTGCTCCGGAAACTTAGAAAGGCTGCGCCAAGTGACGAAGCAGCTATTAGACGAGGGAGTAGTTGATCGTGTGATTGGTGGCCTTAATGATGGTTCCACTGCGGCTGAATGGGCCTACCGGTGGACAGGGCAGGAAGCTCATCACGCTCATTGTGCCAATGGCCAACCCGCAACCTCTATCCTCATGGCCTTCGAGCAATGTCAGGGCGATTACATTCTTCATGCCGATGCCGACATTCTTATCAGCAGGCCCGACCCGTCATACGACCATATTGCCGACGCCGTGCACGTATTCGATGAGCATCCTGATGCAGTGACCTTGAGCCTCGCCGTTAAAGGCGATCACACCAAGGTTGCTCGACGCGAAGATGATCAAGGTCGCGCTTACCGAACCGAGGCGATGGCCGGCTGGATTGCCAAACACCGACTGCACTCATTGGTTCCGCTGCAAGCCGCAGTCACGGACGGTCGGCTTGACCTCCCATGGCACCGATTGCTCGACGACGCAATTCAATGTGGAAGGGCGGCTTCTCTGCGTCGGGGATCCAGCGCCCTATGGTTTACTGCGCCCGAGAATTCACGCAAACACAACGTAGGCGATCTATTGCTGCTTATGGACCGCGTTGAATCAGGGTATTCACCCGCAGCTCAACAACAGAAGCCTCTGATTCAAGGTGCTCTGCGTGATTGGCTTGAGCCAAAGCGCAAAGAGCCGCTGGTTGTCGTCATCTGTGGGCGCAATGTTCGTCCAGGCGCAGTTGATCGCTGCATAGCGTCTCTTCGGGAACAAACCTATGACCAATGGGGAGCCATTCTAGTCGACGATGCATCCGATGATGGATCAGAAGAAGTGATAGCACGAGCCCGCACCCAACTCGGCGGTCGCGCGACCTTCATTCGGCGGCGCCGACGTATGGGACTGCTTCCCAACACAGTCCTCGCAATCCGGGACTTAGTGACTCACCCAGGTACAACGATTGTCCTGCTGGACCTGGACGATGCTCTGGCCGATCGCGATGCCTTACGAAATATTGCCGATCATCATCGAGCCGGTTCCGACCTGACTGTCGGTTCAATGGTAAGGACCGACAAAAAAGCTCATTACCCGGTCAACTTCTCTAACCCCAGAGCGAACCGCGGTGGAAACGTTTGGCAACACTTGCGCACCTTCCGAAAATCGCTCTTTGATCGGATCGAGCTTCGCGACCTCAAACTGGATGGCGCCTGGGTGAACTTGGGCACCGACTGGGCATTTATGCTGCCGATGGTTGAAATGGCCAGGAATCCAGCCTGGATCCCCGATGCGCTTTACTTGCACGAGCCATCTACAAGCCGCCCTCCGGAAGAAAAGCTCGCCCGAGAGCGCATAATCGGACGACTGGTCGCCAAACCCTCCTATCGAAGCCACCTTCCACCCCCCCCAAGCCTCACTGTTCTGTGCTATCACCGCGTCCTTGATACTGTTCCTGCCATAGGGCCGGAGGCGCTTTTCCACCAAAGAGGTATGGCTGTCTCTGCCGCCACCCTGCGAGCTCAGCTTAGGGAGGCCCTGCGCCGTTTTGAACCGGTTTGCGCTTCCGACGTCATCTCTGCATTCCAAGGACGTCGATCGCTGCCGGACAACGCGCTACTTGTGACCATTGATGATGGATATCGCGACCTCAAGGACATTGCTTTGCCCATGATGTCAGAGATAGGAATCGAACCCGCGGTATTCCCAAGGCTACCGTCAGCGGATGGTTATCCTGAATGGGCTCCTCTGGACCTCCTCTATGTGGGCCGGGGCCTGAACGGCGCCGAAAGTGCTTTACCCAGCCTTCAGTGGCGTGAGCGTCTTCTACACCTCCCGTTGGAGGAGCAGCTCGTTACAGTCCGAGAGCATATTGGGAACATTTCGAAAGAGCTGCTTTGGACAGAGCGCAAGAAGCTCTACCTGTCTGACCGTGAACTTCGCTCTTTATCAACCGCCGCTATCGGCAGTCACGGCATTGAGCACATTCGTTGGACCACACTGGAATCTGACGCTTTGGACGAGACCATTGGTCGAAGCCTTAGTTGGCTGAAAGAAATCGGTGGGCTGCCGATGGCTGCATACCCTGACGGGGCATGCTCGTCACTGATAGCTGACCGGCTCGTCGCTATGGGTTTCCAGGCGGCCTTCACATTGAATTCGATACCGCCGTCAGCTCCCTCCGCCTATGCAATCCAACGCATTGTCATGCCCGACGATCCTGAATATGTTGCTAGGGCAATCAAAACCTCAAAGGAGAACGCCGCATGAGCCGACGTCCTGTTATCGCCATTATCGGCAATGCCGGTGTAATCTCCGGATCCGAGTGCTATGAGGCCGCTCGACTTACTGGAAAGCTCGCGGTAGATCACGGCTATCGCGTCGTTACCGGAGGACTCCGCGGCGTCATGGAAGCCGCAAGCATGGGGGCCCACGAGTCGGCCCGTTACCGAGAAGGAGACACCGTCGGAATCCTTCCGCATGACGATCCAAGAGAGGCAAATCCATGGGTTGACGTAGTCATTGCAACGGGTATGAATCACGCTCGCAACGCGTTGGTTGCCAACGCGGACGCAGTCATAGCGGTTGGAGGTGGCGCTGGGACACTCTCCGAGATTGCCTTCGCATGGACGTTACGTCGACTCGTTGTAGCACTGGAATTGCCTGGGTGGGCTGAAAAACTTGCTGGTGCACCACTGGACCAGAGAACACGCTACACCGATATTCCAGACGACCAGATATTCGGTGCCCCGACACCAGGCGCTGCGATCATTATCGTCAATGAACGGCTGCCTCACTACACGAAGTGGGGGCGCACGTTTCCAGCGAAGCAAACTTCTGCTGAGGTGGGTTAGAACATGTTTTCACGTACTTTCCACCACAAAGGGGTAAGTCCACGCGAAGCAGGCAGGTGTTTAGGATAACGGAGGCACCGGATTTTTAGGAACGTCCGCAGTAACGGGGTAGAACCCCGATGAATATCAGAGGCTGCGTATTAAGTGAATTTTGGTCATGGAGGATGAGGCACATCTCCCCTCTTTCTTCGGTTGCATATCAAACCTTACTCCTGATTGCGCGGCCACAAGGCTCAGAACCAATTCCTTGCCACCCGAAGGCCTCTATTACGTGTTGACGCTGCATAAAAACCGACTCAGGGTGACAGGGTGACAGGGTGAAATCATGTTACGCCCTGAATAGGTGAGGTACTGAGGCGCCCAACCGACTATCCACGCTCAAAGCAATCATAAATTCATCAAATCCTGAGTTTTCACAGTTTTTGCTCATTTTGACGACACTACGCATACGCTCTGGTCGATATGCTGATCCTGAAACTCAAAATGGGAAAAAGAGATGGCTAAGAAATCAAAACCAGTAATGACCGATACCCTGTTTGGCGCCGAAAGCAACCGCATTATCATGTTTTCAACTCTCACCGGAAAAACCAGTGAGGAAATTCGCCAAACCCTTATTGAACAAGGGTTCGCAGACCAATCTGTCGAGTCAATCAATCAGACAATTCAGAGGGTCGGAGCAGAATTCGAGCAGTGGAACACAAAAGGGTTGGATCCGATTTACCCAATCATAATCATCCAGAAATCCAGTCCAATCACGGTGGCCAGTTCGACGACCAAACGAGAACGAGGTATCTACACCGCCATCGGTATCAATTTCGAGGGCCGGCGGGAACTGTTGGCGGTGACCATTGATGCTTCCTATCAAGGTTTCTTCGCCATGCTTAAACAACTTACGCAACGCGGGGTGCAGGACGTTTTGATGTGTTTTGTTGACTCAAAGATGATCAATCAAGCGCTGAATTTGAGAAAGCATTTTCCAGAATCCCGATTGCACCTCAGTCCCGCGCACTTGATTTTGGATTCTGCACTACAAATTAATCGTCGGCACGAAAAAGCCTGTTCAGCCGCAGTCCAAGCGATCGTCGATGCCGAAACAGAACGGGCCGCCGTAGCGGCCTACAAAAAGTTCCAAAACGAGTGGGCCAAGCTTTACCCAGTTCTCAATCATAGGATTGATCGCGATTGGAACAGCCTGATGCATGTTTGTAAGCATTATCGCGAGATACTCCCTGTCCTGCGAAACCGAAGTCTCTTCAGGGCAGCTTACACAGCTACGGGACATGTCCAACGGCATTACGATGAGTTCGTGAATTACGATGCAATTTTGCTGATGTCCTATTTCGAGTTGCAACGAGCAGGGGCAGGAAGGGACAAGTCAGTATCTCGATGGAACGGAATTCGAAACGAGTTCATCAATCGTTGGTTTTCACGTGTGGAGCCTTACCTCTGCCTATGAAGACGAATCCAGCTGAATAAAGGGCACGGCCGAGGTTTCGATGAATAGTACATCTTTAATCAGAAACTTCGGTCGCTTTGTCTACTTGTGACCTTCCGGACGTAATACACCATTTTTCACCCAGTGTGCAGGGGCTTTCACTTTAGCATTCAAGCGCACCTATTTTCTTGCTGCGCGAAAACTTCCATGTATCGTGAATATGTAGCGATATATTCCCTTAACGTAAGCGCCGCTAAATCGACCCTCTTGCCCTAACCGTATTGAGCCACTTTTTTTGAAGCCGGCAACTCAGCATTCCAGGGCAACAGTGTTTCCAGCTTTTCGAGGGTATCCGCGTCGGCAATGTGTCGCAGCACATGGTGGATGTAGGCGGAGGGTTCGAGGCTGTTGGCCTTGGCGGTTTCGGTCAGCGAGTAACACGTGGCGCTGGCTTTTGCGCCTTGTGAGGTATCGGCAAACAGCCAGGCCTTGCGGCCGACGGCGAACGGACGGATGGCGTTCTCCGCCCCGGCATTGCTGATTTGCAGGTCGCCGCGCTCGCAGTAGCCGATCAGGGTGTCCCACTGGTTCAAGGTGTAATCCATGGCTTTGCGGGTGAGCATGCCTTTCATCACCTTGCCGACGTTTTTCTCCAGCCAGGCTTTAAAGGTCTTCAGTAAGGGCAAGCTTTTTTCCTGGCGAACCCGATAGCGCTAGACATCGCTCAGGTCCCGGGCCGCTTTTTCAATCGCGTACAGTTTCCGGATGTGACTCAAGGCCACGTCGGCTTTTGAGGGTTGGCCCTTTTTGCCTTTGGCCGATGCCGCCCGGGAGGCTTCCACGAACTTGCGTCTCGCGTGATCCCAGCATCCGATCCGCGTCAGCTTGTTGGTGGCACAGACCTGCCCGTAGCCGGAATAACCATCGGCTTGCAGAATGCCCTGGAAGTCGTCCAGTAGACGCACCGGCACCTTGCCACCTCGTGATGGGTCATACTCGAACAGCACCGAGGGTTTTCCCGGTGGACCGCCCCGGGTCACCCACATCCATTTGTCGGATTGGGCGGTCTTACCGTCTTCCTTGAGCACCTGGATCCGGGTTTCGTCGGCTTGCAGGTAATCGCTGCCGTTCTGGGTTTCCCGCATCAGGTTGATCAGCGGCTGGAAGACGTCATTCAACCGGATAATCCAGTGGGCCATGCTGGTGCGGCTTATTTCATGCCCCAGTCGCTTGAACATCTGGTCCTGCCGGTACAGCGGCAGGCCGTCGGCGTATTTGGAGGTAATGAGGTAAGCCAGCAGTGACGGCGTGGCGATGCACTTGCCCAGTGGATGGGCTGGCCGGGCGGCTGCCACCAGTCTTTCTTCACCGTTGTGCTCGAACACCGCCTTTTCCTGCCAGTACTACAGCACTTTCAGCTGGGCCGGGATGTATTCAAGCTCTTCTTTCACCTTGGTGAAGAAGGTCTTGGTGGCGCCGGCTTTTTCTTCGTCGCTGAGCGTCAGTTCGATACGCTCACGCAAGAGTTTGTCGGAGAAGCCGCGCTGACGGCGCTTGCGTGAACGGCGAGGAGTCTCTTCCTCATCCTCGGGCAGCTCATCGCGCAGTTCGTCAATCTCGACTTCCAGCTCGACCTCATCGAACAGGGCGATCTGATCGGGCAGCTTTTCACTGCTGGCGGCGAACTGCTGGATCTTCTTGTGGCGCAGTAGTTCTTCGAGGATGGCAATATAGTTGTCGCGACGCTGGAGGGTCTCGTCGCGTTGTTTCAACTGGCTTTGAAGGGCGTCTTCTTTCGAGGCCAGTTGTTGCTAAAGGTCGCCGATAACCGCCATCATTTCAGCGGTGGACAGACCGCTGAAATCGGGGGTTGAAGAGGCGTTATCAGGCGTTGATTTCATGGCGAAATTATAGCAAAAAAACGCCCTGGCACACCTAAAAAGTGATATAAAAAGAGCTATCCGACACTCTCATAATGCAGGGTTTTATGGCCCCGCAACAGACTGATGTCGTAGCCGTCCAGCAGCCAGTTGATCTGCTCGCCGGTCAGCGGCATCAGGTCATCGGACGGCCCCGGCCATTTGAACTTTTCCTCGGCCAGGGCTTTGTAATAGAGCACAAAGCCGTTGTCTTCCCACATCAGGCATTTGATCTTGTTCCGCTGCCGGTTGGTGAAGGCGTAGAGGGCCCCGGAGAAGGGGCTGTGGCCCAATTCCTGCTCCACTATTAGCGCCAGGCCGTTGGCCTGCTTGCCTTCGGTACAGATAGATCTCCGGCAGATCCCAGGAGGGGCGCAGATAGCGGTGACGCATCACAACTGCCTCAGAACCGCGCCCAGCAGATCGATGTTGCCGACATGCAGGCCGGTAATCGATACGCCGCCGGGCAGTGACACGGTCAAACCGACTCCGGCATCCGCAATCGGGGCCACGCGGGAAAATCCGGATTGAGCCTGAACCGGCCTGTTCGGCTCCTTGCTGCCGGTCAGCTTCTGCCGCCAGTAGACAAACCGGTGATAAACAAGCGACTCTTGCTTGCAGTAGGCTGCACCGGACAGGCCCGAGGCCTGCCAGTCCGATAGCGTCTGTTGCCAGACCTGGTGTAAATCAGGGGTGGTCATCGGATTCCTCCTTTATTCGAAAGCAGGAATCAGTGTGGCGAAACTCGGGCGTCAGCTACAGGTGCGGATTTATTGGCGCTTACCTCTCTTTTGGCTGGCCAACCTGATGCGTTTAAAGCGCGAGTTATTGGCACAACAGGGGGTGAGTGTGTCTTGAAGATCCCCAAAAGGGGTAAATGGCTGCAAAATGGCCCTGATATCGGCTAAAAAGCGTTTTTTGCGGCTTTTATTGACTGAAAAACGATCACTTTGGTGTCGCCGAGACGAATCGGTATTCAGCGCCGCTTTTTGGCGATTAGATCAGCGTTTCCCTAAGGTGATGGCAAGTTTCGTTTAGTGATCACTTTCCAAGCACATTACTAACTCCAACGCGTGCACTCCTGATGGCCTGCCGATCCAGCACGTGCTCTTGCTCTTCTTTTGTATAGGCGGCTGGAATCGGGTAGGCACGCCCGACTTTCCAGAGCAGACTACGCTTTGCCATATCAGCCTCCCTTTTTCTCATTCGAAATTGTTTTCTCAGCTGTCAAACCGGCATTCACGTGCCAGAATGAGTAGGTTAGTAACGAAGCATCCCTTATTGCCGTGAGTATACAAACACCAAAATTTAAGGATTATCAGTGAGTTTCTTTTGGATCAATCAGTCTGAATTTGAAAAAGCTTTACAAAATGGCTTTATCCGTGCGGATCTTTCAAGCAATAACCACGCACGAGAGCGTATCCTCAGAGTAAAAGAGGGTGATATCTTATTTTCATTTTCAAAAATTGATGGAACCCCTGTTTTGCGCGCAATTCTCGAAGCTCTTGAGGATGCTCAACCAGCCAATAATAAGTGTATTGTCAAGTGCAAATATATATTACTAGAGAAGGTATATGACTTGAATTTTATCGTCGCGAAAGCTGGCGATTACTTAAGAGGCGAACCTGAAACCGGTAAGTATGCACCTATCGATAAAAACCATAATCGGTGCCAAGGCTACATTTACCCTTTAGACAGCACCGCAGCTCAAAAACTCTTTGACATTATCGAATTTCCAAACCTGTCTAATGAGCAGAAATTTCCCGACATTAGTTCCCCTGTCACAAGAAGGTTGGCATTATCTAATAGATTAATAAGAGAGACCAAACTTGTTAAAGAAATAAAGTCTATGTATAAAAATATTTGCCAAGTTTGTAAAAAAACTTTAAAAACACCTCTTGGTGAATATTCCGAAGGAGCCCATATAATCCCTATTGGTGCACCAAGTCATGGACCAGACACAATCAGTAATATATTATGTTTATGCCCCAATCATCATGTTCTTTTTGACACTTTCTCCTTCACGATTTTACAAGATGGAACGTTGCAAGGTTTGCCTGGAAAAATAAAATTTCATGAAGGACATAATGTTTCGAAAGAGTCCTTAAAATGGCATAACTCACAGTATGATAATGTTGTTGGTAATATAAGTAGTGAAAATAGTTTGGAATCAAAGATCTAATTTCCGCTTACCTATTTTGTTTTTAGACAAGGCGCACCGAACGTTTTGGCAAATGAGCGAATGGGTATGGCACTCATTGAAGTCCTGCCCAGGTAATCGCAACGGAACCGGGTCCGGCGCATCCGACTTTCCAGTTCGGGGTTCGTCTAATCATTCAGTGCCTCTCCGGTCGTTATTGAATAAATCCAATCGGCTGCCCGACTAAACCACTAACCTGCTGCGCCTGTTCAACTTCCAGAGCCTCCAGAAGGTATGACGTCCGGGGCCTGAAGCCTCTTAGCTGCAAGCTCTGAACTGCCGAGCGCACAAGCCCGGGTGTCAGGTATTCAAAGCGGCCTAGCTGCTCATGAGTTAACCCATTAGCCTTGTCTTTATCCACAACACAGGCCTTGAACAGGTCCTTCAGCTGCTCCATGTTCAGGTATCCGAATTCCACTTTCAGCTGAAAGCGCCGAAGTATGGCTTTATCGAAACTGTCGAACCGGTTGGTGGTGGCCAGGAACAGGCCTTCAAACCGTTCCATCCGCACCATGAATTCGTTGACTGCACTCACTTCCCAGCTTTGTTGGGCCATGCCCCGGTTGTAGAGGAAGGTATCCGCTTCGTCTAACAGGAGCACGGCGCCGGTTTTCTCAGCTTTGTCGAACATGGCGGCGATGTTTTTCTCGGTCTCACCAACATACATCCCGAGCAGGTCGCTACCGGATTGCAACATGAAAGGCTTTTTCAGGCGTTTTGCCAGCTCCTGGGAGTACGCTGTTTTGCCAGCGCCGGGCGGGCCATAGAGGCAGATGCGCGCGGTTCCTCCTCGGCGTGCAAAGCGCTCTACGTTGCGCAGGGTTGGGCGGGTGTTTATCCATTCGGATTTGAATACCGGGAAGTCTGACTTTGATGGCTTCTTTAATATCTGAACGGGCTTTTTCTCCCCCATCGCCGACAGTCGCTGGGTGATGAGTGCTTCCAGGCGTTGCTGGTTGCGGGCGACTTGCTTCGGCGGAAGATACTGTGCCACTTCCGTCAGATTTTTGGCCAAAGCAGGTGTCATCCATGGCTGTTTGGCAGCGCTTGAAATCCATTCTGGAACCACCGGTAAGACGGAGAGTTCTCTTTCGAGGAGCTGTGTTTGTTGATCACTACCCGACCCCTGCACTTCGACAATAAAGTCAAAACGACGAAGGAAGGCCGGATCAACCTCGCGGATATTATTGCTTATCCAGATGACCGGTGCCTGATTCTCCTCCAAAAGCTGATTAAACCAGCCTTTCGCTAGCTGATCGGTTTTGCGGAAGGCATCTTCCATTTCATCAAAAAGCAGGATGGCACCCAGCCTGTCTTCCAGAAACATCTGCGCCAGTTTCGCTGCATCCAGGCGAATGCGACCGGTCATGGCGCCCGCCTGTGAGTCCTTGGTCGGTACTTCGTACAACGGCGCCGCCAGTTTTTCGGCCATGGCTCTGGCCAACTGGGTTTTACCGGTACCGGGCTTCCCGTAGAGCAGAATGTTCTTGCCCCGCGCTTTTGTGCTGAGGGCGTTGCGTACATAGTCCAGCATCAGCTGGAGCTCGGGCACACCTTTGAAGTCGCCAATCTGATGTTTCGCAGCGGGCCCCGGTGGGCACACATGCCGGAACAGCATCTGTTCAATGTCCGGCTCGCTTTTGCCATCCTGGTCATCTGATGCGGCCAGAACCAACTGCCCCAGGAGTGGGCCCCCTTCAACCAGATCCCAGATATCACTTCCACGGTTGGCTGGCTCAAGCAGACGTATCTGGCTCAGCATCGCATCTTCATCCAGGGCTCTGGCAACCTGGCGGGATGACTCCCTAATGGCTTTGGCCAGTGCGTTAACAGAGTTGTTGAATTCGTTGATCTCAAGCTCACGTAGAACCTGCTTGGACTGCGGGTGCTTGAGCAACAGCAAGGCGTAGACCAGAAGTTTGATCTCAACGACACTAGGTTTCAGCAGGTTCACCAGGCTTGCCAGCAGTGGCTCAAAAGACAGCCCCGGCTTCCCCTTCAGGGAGGCCGTCAGTGCTTTCTCGCGTTTACGAATGGCTTTGAGGTGGGCTCGGGTGCCGGATAGCGTATCGCTCTCTTCCACCGGCTTGATGCCGAGAAAGGCCAGGGATTCTTCCGCATTGAACAGGCTCAGCGTGTTCTCATACCCTGGTGTCAGGTAGAGTCGGCAGAGATAGATCTGAAGCAGTTTCAGGTCATCTTTGGACGAAGAGGTGCTTTGCTCCAGATCTTGGGCCTCGTTGATAAGCTCGTTCCACAACAACATATAGGTGGTCTCCTGATCCGTTGAAGGCCATTCTAATATGCGTATGCGACAGAATATGTCGCTTAACAGATCAGGAGCCACTTCCACAAACGGGTACGAACTTATGTGCTCCGTTGTGTGCGGCTCAGGCCCTTTTTCAAAGCGGAGGCCGTCTCTTCACGCAGCCATTGCGGCTCAAGGATATCGCAGTGCACCGCCTGTGCCGTAAGCCACCAGCGTAAATCCTGGGTATCGCCCACTGTCACAGCGATTTCAAAAGTGTTGTCATCGATTTCAGTGGTGGTTTGATCAAACCCAATCGGCGATTCAATCAAATGGTTCAGGGCTGGTTTATCGCACCGAAGCTTCAGATAGACAGGATTATTGGACTTGAGGATACCCATGGCGCCGGAATGGATGTAGAGGTCCAGATCAAAATCCTCTGGCCTCTCAACAGGCTCTTCGACCGGCTCTCCCGCCGTTGCGCGATGCAGTACCAGCTGACGGATACCTTCCCTGCCCTCGATGGTGCCGATCAGATACACGTTCGGGTCCCGGAAAATCAGACCGAGGGGGTGAACGATTATCTCTTCCGGCTCTGGCCAGTTCCGGGCCTGATAGGTCAGCTTGCACTGTACGTCTCTTAACAAGGCTTCGGTCACCGTTTCCAGAACGTCTGCATCGATTGCAGGGCGCCTTCCGCCGAGGCCACGATTAATGACGCGCACCCTGTCTGGCCATTTACCAAGTGGATTCTTTTCTCGCATCAGGGTGCGATGAGCTTCATCGAAGTGTGGCTTCAGATGGGACAGTGCCCGCGGCGGGAGCATGGGGCTGAGATAGGCCCTCGCCAGTTCAAACGTCAGTGCGGCTGGCAGGTCCAGAGCCGGAATAATATCAATGGTGGCATCGCGGTCAAATGACCACTGAAAAGGACGAGTGTTTTCATCCACTAACAAGGGAAAGTCCGCGCTCAGTTTTTCCAGATCCCGCTGAATGGAGCGCATGGTTACCTCAAACCCATGCCCTTCAAGCCGTTCTGCCAACTCAGTGGTAGTAATGTTTTTGGGAAAACGGGGCACCATACGGAGCATGGCGAGATAACGGACGGCGATTTTTGACATCAAAGGATTCCCTGTCTCATCGGAACACGATCGTAAAGCGACCAAATCTGTCGCGTTACTCTACGCGACAGAGATTATGGAAACTAGCTGTCGGCCGTTATTGACGTCTTTGGACGGTTTTATCGGGATGGAAATCAGGGTCTTCTGGGCGCAGCATGCGTTCGAAGTTCGAATGAGTCAGTTATGTTGTTGCGGCCAAACATTATATTATTCACCTCACTTTTTTAGGCTTAACGCCCCATTTTTAACCAGAAAGTCCTCCATCGTCTCGCCTGGGATACTTTCTGCATCGCTATCCCCTTCCATGGCGTCAACAATAAATCGTTTAATCAACTGCTCGACCGTGATCCCGCAACGGCTCGCTTCCTCACTGATTTCATCCACGATGAGCTCCCGCTCATCGAATTTGATGTGCAAACAAATTTTCCGACCCACAATAAATTCTCCTCACCTGCCGCTATTAAAAGCACCCGGAAGTGATTGCTTGCTGCCGGGCCATGTTGTTGTAGAGTGAACGCATTGAGCGGCCAGCTGGCGGTGCCGGACAATTACATCAGCAGCAGGACACGGGGGAAGCCTCCGTGCCCTGGGGCGTGCTCACTTAATATACCGCCGGACAACCTTCCACTCTGCCTGATTATCGTTGCCTCCGACCGCCTTCGCTTCATTGCCCATTTCCCGTGTCACTTCTCCATACCCGTAGGATGAGCCAAAACGGCAGAATGAGCCCGCCGATCAAAAGAGCATCTGGCTTAGGATCTTCGGAGTAGCTTCTGATGTCCATCGTGATAACAAAAGCACTGACTCCCAAAATAATATGCATGGGTAGCCCAAGACTGTCATCGAGCCATAGCCAGAAGAAGGCGCCAATAAACAATAGAAGCAGCGCGTTGAGTGAACGATTCAGGAAAACCGGATCAAGAAAATCTTTCAACATTACCGAGCCCACTTATTAGCACCAAGCAGAATCAGCTTACGCCAACGGGCGCTCTCAGCAACCTCATACTGTTTGCTTGCACCTCGGGATTTCTGTTGTAGGTTATTCCTGTAGCCCATTTCAGAACGACTGGAGTAGAAGACGATGAACTATGTATTGTTGATGTTTATAGGTGGTATTACAGGCCTGATTCTGTCAGGACCCGCCGGCGCCCTTTTTGGATTAGTCGCAGGGTTTGCCGTGAGTTCTTGGGAAGAACTGAACAAAGGAGTCGAACCTTTTGAGGATGATTGCAGCCCAAATACTTATAGTTCCCTTAAAACGGAGAGCTGTGATGATGATCATGTTGCCGTGGATACCGGAATTACTAATCTGACCACTTGCAACGATGACAGCTATTTGAATAGCCATCATATCAATCCCGCCACCGGGTTGCCGATGATTGATACCGGAGTCGGCGGATTCGATATTGCGGGTAATCCATATGGAATGGATTGGTCCAGTGACGATATGGATCTCGGGTTGATGTCATCGGACGACATGTTTAGCTCGTCTGATGATCCATTTTCTTGATGCTGCAGCATAGCCAAAGTGTACCTGCTGGAAATCCGAGGTTAAGAAATCTCAGCCTTGTCCGTTTTAAATTCGTGCCAGGTTCAATTGTCGCGCCCTTTAGGTACACAGTAGTCACGTCCATAAAATCCCCGAAAATTAATAATCTGAAAATATGAATTTAATAATTAGAATCCGATTCTCGCAGGCAATGCTCCATCAATACGTCAATATCATTATCCAGATTCCTGAAGGAATGGATGGAGATAATAATCTGAAACCGATATTTCAACCCGACAACGTTCATTTCCTGTCTTGAGCATAAGCATGCCCGTTGTTTGGCTAATTATTTTCTTGCAGTGATGAGCCCTTCATGTATTTTTAAACTATAAGGGCGCCCTAAAAATCACAATCAAAATTAATAGAGGTAAGACATGACGAATATTCATGACATTATTCAGAATCTCGTAAAAAATGCGGAATCCATTGAAGACTTTTACGAAGTGGAGGTTTCGGTACTCATCCGAAAAAATGGTGGGGCTAAGAGCGATTTTTTTAGAGCGCAATCTCATTGGACACCAGGTCAACTTGATGAACAGGAAGATAGCTCCAATGCGCAGAACGAATTTAAATGGATGTGATCCTATTTCTATTCGGGATATCAGTTACCTTATTTAAAAATTCCTGGAGCTATTATGTTAATCAACGCTTTTACGATTTGGTCTGACAAAACGCATCTTATAAAAATTACTGAAAACTTGCTCTTTGAAAAGCACAGAAATGCGTTTTTATGGCCAAACAAATTATCCAAACATAAAAAATGGGTAGAAACGAAAACCTGCGGAAGCAGCGGAAAACTTTCCTATATTCCAGTAGCGACGCAGGACAAACTGTCTAGCCTCATGTGTCTCGGCATTACTTCTATATATATTGACACTCGGTGCGGATCTATTGATTCCTCTTTTGATCACGACATTATCGTCACCGGCGTTAACTCCATTCACGCCTGTAGAAGGGCTGTTGATTTTGTGGCAGGTCAGCTCACCAATAAAAACCGATTTCTGCGAGGCACGTTGGTGATACTCCCGGATCCGCCACCTTGATGGACAACTCAGCTGATACCGTGACGTTCCTTTCGAGATGAATGTTCTTTATTCAATTTGCTGTGATTCGCTCTAAATCGCTTTTTTCCTCAATTACACCGAACACAGAGTCCTCCGACCTCGGTAGATTTAAATGGCAGTGCGGATGCTGTGATCAAGCCACACAGTATGGTCGCCAGCAATAAACTGAATCCAGGTACTGAGAATGAACCTGATCAATCGGGCACTCATTTACTGATTTTAGCGAGGTAGAAAGATGGACACAGAAACTGCATTCCCCAGAGCAACGCAGACTTTACCGACCCTTAGTCCCGGGCGCTGGGTCCGGCCAAACCTGCTGCCGGTTCTTTTCGGAATCACCGCTGAACAGGCACGGAAATATCGCGAAAGGGGGGTCTGGCTCGAAGAAAAACATTGGCGTTTTGACCCAATCCGCCGTGTCGTTTACAACCCTGCGGAAATCGAAAACTGGTTCGAGGGCAAATTGTGACAAAGAAAAAATTGACGCTGCCCAAAGGAGTCGAAATCCACGGCAATCAGCTGCGGATTTCGTTTCAATATGCGAGTAAGCGATGCCGGGAGCCAGTTCCTGGCATCGCCAAGATCAACAAGGCGAGCATTGCTTACGCGGAAACGAAGCGCAACCTGATACTGACTGAGATTAAAGAAAATCGGTTTGATTACGCCCACCACTTCCCTGATTCAAAAAACGCGAAAATCTTCAGTGGGTGGGGTGGCCCTGACCTAAATAAATCTGTTTCAGAAGTACTTGAAGAGTGGCTCACATTACAAGAGAAACTAAAAGCGCCATCTACTTTTAAAAACTACGACTCGAAGTCAAAAAAATTACCGGAGAAATGGCCAAGAAATAGAATACGTGACGTCAAAAAGTCTGAAATTGAAATGTTTCAAAGTGAACTTTTAGAAAAAGGTCTGTCTCCGAAAACCGTTAATGAAACTTTTATTGTGGTTCGGGGCGTGTGGACGTCTGCATTCATGGATGGAATTATTCAACACAACCCTCTAGATCGAATCAAAAATCTTAAAACGGATGAAGAATATAAAGATTATGCTGATCCGTTTACTAATGACGAATTAAAACGAATAGAATCTGTTAAAACAATGAGGCAGCAGGACATCAATGTCATCATGTTTGCCTGTTGGTGTGGGCTATCGTTATCCGAGCTTATTGCCCTATCCTGGGATGATGTCGATCTGGAGAACGGCACCGTAACCGTACGGAGAGCCTTCGTTGAGGGAGAATACAAGGTTCCAAAAGAGCGCAGTCGACTCAGGCGTGTAGATCTGCTGGAGCCAGCAAAGCAATGGCTCCAGCGGCAACAACCTGCGACCTACCTTCTACCTCCCTCTATCATTCAGGTTCGCCAACGCAATAATGTGACAATCAAGGACGATACAGTCCGGCTGGTTTTTCGAAATGGACAAAGCAACCAGCCCTGGCAACCGAACAGCTTGAGACGCTGGTTCGCCGGCCATCTCAAACGAGCAAAGGTTCGCTACCGTGGTCCTAACCAGTGCCGACATTCATTCGCGAGTCGAATGGTTTCAAATTACGTGGCACTGGAATGGGTGGCCCGACAGTTGGGACATGCTGATACAACGATGGTGAAAAAACATTACGGCCGGTGGATTCCTCAAGACACGCCCAATATCGCAGGCGATATTTCAGCGAAACTGGGATATTAGAAGGACTCTAGCGGACAAGAAAATGTTAATTTTGCCCCAATTCTGCCCCAAAAACGAAAAAGACCCTGATTTTTGCTTAAAAATCAGGGTCTTAATATGGCGGAGAGAGAGGGATTCGAACCCTCGAAACGCTATTAACGTTTACACACTTTCCAGGCGTGCGCCTTCAGCCACTCGGCCACCTCTCCTTTAAACTGTTTCAAATCAGCGATCTCGTCGCTCATTTGAGGGCGAAACTCTAATGGTTTTAGGACTGTTTGGCAACTGTCATTTTTTAGTGGCGCTGTTTTCAGTCTGATTTCGTATACACTTCACTAAGACCCGAAACCCGAATTATCGAAGCAGTTGGAGGGTTCCTGATTTGTTAAACATGGATTTCACCACGAAAGTGGTCATTCGCAGTAAAGAAATGGACTGGACACCAAGCCCCGCAAGCGGAGTTCTCCGTAAACCCCTGGCCCGGGAAGAGGCTGAGCGTGGCCATGCCACCAGCATTGTGCGTTACGAACCGGGCGCCAGCTTTGCCCGGCATGAGCACCCGCTGGGTGAAGAAATCATGGTTCTCGAGGGCGTGTTTTCAGATGAGTCCGGACATTATGGACCGGGTAGCTATCTGCGTCATCCGCCGGGCAGTGGCCATGCCCCGTTCAGTGACGAAGGCTGCGTGCTATTCGTGAAGCTTCATCAGTTCAATGCGAACGACTTCAATACAGTGCGCATTGACACTAACAACACGTCCTGGCTTCCCGGCCACGGCGGCCTGGAAGTTATGCCGCTGCATGAGTTTGAGCAGGAGCATGTCGCCCTGGTGAAATGGCCGCCGGGAGAGAAGTTCCAGCCCCACCGACACTTTGGCGGCGAGGAAATACTGGTGCTATCCGGTGAGTTCTGCGATGAGCATGGGCGCTATCCGGCGGGCACCTGGATGCGCAGCCCGCACCTCAGCCAGCACCACCCGTTTGTGGATGAGGAAACCATTATCTGGGTGAAAACGGGCCACCTGCCCTTCTGATCAGGCGATCACTGGTGGATCAGTTGGCGCCACCAGTCTCGCGAAGGTTGCGGCTCTGGTCGACCATGATGAGCTCAGTCAGATCGAAGCCTAGCTCCTGTGCTATGGCCCTGAATTCTTCTATGGCTTCATTGCTCACCACAGGACTGCGGGACAGTAACCACAGGTAGTCTCTGTTGTAACCGGTCACATAGGCGGTCTGATACTCATCATCCAGCCTGAACACTACGTAAGACGCGTAAAACGGGCCAAAGAACGATACTTTCAGATGGCCCTCTGCGGCATCCTCCACCGGAACGGCACGTCCGTCCGCTTCCTGCCAGCTGCCCTCTTCCGCCGAATAGCCACGGTTTATGACCCTAACACTACCATCGGGATTCAGTGAGTATTGCGCTGTGACGCCCGAAAGGCCCTGCTCGAAAGAGTGGTCAAGCCGGGCGATTTCGTACCAGGTGCCCTTGTACCTCTCGAGATCAAGATCGGAAACAGGTTCGATGCCATCAGGAAGGCCTGTGCAACCGGTTGCGAGGATTACGGCGGATAAAAGCAGGAGCCTGAACAGTGTCATGAATTATTTTTTCCGGTAGATGATTCCGGGGCTGCAATGCACCATTTCGTAAAGGTGTGGCAGACCACTGAGAGATTCGGAGGCACCAAGAATCAGATAACCTCCGGGGTTCAGCGTCGCGTGAATCCGGGTCAGGATGTCTCTCTTGAGCTCTGCCGAGAAGTAGATCAGCACGTTGCGACACATCACAATATCGAACTTGCCCAGCATGTATCGCTCCAGAAGATTCAGTTCCCGGAACTCCACCATGCTTTTGATGTTCGGCTTGATCTGCCAGCTTCCGCTCAGTGATGGAGTAAAAAACTGCTTTTGGCGCTCCGGCGACAGCCCGCGGCCTATGGCAATCATTTCGTATTCACCACCCCTGGCGACTTCAAGCACACTCTTGGAGATGTCCGTGGCCGTAATTTTGACGTCCCGTAACTTGCCGGGGCGCTGACGCCGGAACTCTTCAATGATCATTGCCACTGAGTAGGGCTCCTGCCCCGTAGACGATGCGGCGGACCAGATGCGCAGGGACTGGCTTGATTTCCGGTCGGCAAACTCTGGCAGCAGCTTCTCCTGCAGTATTCTGAACGGGTGATTGTCCCGAAACCACAAGGTTTCGTTGGTTGTCATCGCATCGATCACAACTTCGCGAAGGTTGCTTCGACCGGAACGCTTGGTCCGTTCAAGAAGCTCGCCCAGCGTGGACAGTTCATGTTCTTCCATGATCCGGCGGAGTCGGCTTTTAACCAGGTACTGTTTATTTTCACCCAGCAAAATACCGCACGCATTCTGCAGAAACGACTTGAACGACTCGTATTCCTGTGGCGTTATTTCAGCTTTCATTGAATTCCGGTTTTGGATGAGTCAGAAGTGGGCGACAGCCCTACTGCTGTCCGTCAACGATTTCCATGACCCGCTCGGCCAGCTCGTCCGGGCTGAACTTGGCCATAAAATCGTCAGCCCCGACTTTTTTGACCATCGCTTTGTTGAACACGCCACTAAGAGACGTGTGCAACATGATGTACACACCCTTGATTGCATCGTCACTCTTGCAGCGAGTAACGAGAGTGTACCCATCCATCTCCGGCATTTCGACATCTGAGATAATCAGGCATAAGTGATCGGTGGCACTGGAGCCATCAGCAGTGATTTCCTTGAGAAAGTCCAGAGCCTGTTTGCCATCGTTTTTGGTAATAACCTCCATGCCGATGGTGGTCAGGCAACGCTCAATCTGCCTGCGGGCGACCGAGGAGTCATCTACAACAAGCACTGGCAGCACGCCAGGTGCCCGGCTTTCGCTGCGAGTGCGGACTTCCTCGGTGACATCGTATTCCATAGGAGCCACCTCCGACAGAACCTTCTCAACGTCAATTATTTCAACCAACTTATCGTCAATACGGGTAACGGCGGTCAGGTAAATGTCCTTCCCTGCACCTTTGGGTGGTGGCAGGATATCCTCCCAGTTCATATTAACTATACGGTCAACCCCGGCCACCAGAAAGCCCTGGGTTTTACGGTTGTACTCGGTAATGATCACGAAGCTGGTGGCAAGATCTTTCCGATCAATACCCGGCAAGCGGACAGACATGGCAAGATCAATGATCGGAATAGTTTCGCCACGAATGTGTGCCACCCCTTTTACCATGGGCCGACTGTTTGGAATTGAAGACAGTTTGGGACATTGCAGAACCTCCTTTACTTTGAAGACGTTAATGCCATATATCTGCTGTCCCTTCAGTCGGAAAAGCAGAAGTTCCAGTCGATTCTGCCCGACCAGTTGGGTGCGCTGATTAACACTATCTAGAACCCCTGCCATTCCTGCTCTCCGACCATTACCTGCCCGTGGCGGCATGCATCTTGCTGACTCTTGTTTAAAGAAACTCAGTGCCGTTTTATTGACTCTGGGACAGAATATCGGCCAACCGGTCGGATTGTTGAGAAATAGTGGCAATCCAGACCTTGGCCTTACTTATGACAGCATAGGACAAACTGAAGCGTATGCGCATCCTGATTTTCCTTGTAGCCATTTTTGCCGCCAGCGTGGCGGGTGCAGCAACCACCACTGCAGACCAGATTCACCAGGCTGCGGGTCAGTTTCTCGAATCATTTTCGACAGATCAGTCTGTCAGGGGTTATGAGGTAACCTATGATCTCGGAGAACTCGACGCACGGCTATCCCTGGACCGATGCGAATCTGCGCCAGCAGTCTCATTCAGCGGTGACCCCTGGAAAACCGCGCAGCCATCGCTACTGGTGTCCTGTGAAGGGTCACGGCCATGGCGCATGTTTCTGCCCGTCAGCCTTGAGATTTACGGTCAGGGCCTGGTGGCGGCACGCCCACTGGCACGGAGTGAACGAATTACTGCCAGCGCGTTGAAATCCCGTGCAGTTGAGATTAACGCAACCCGTCGCAGCCCTATTCGAGAGAAAGAACAGCTAATTGGCATGGAGATGCGTCGAGGCATCAATACCGGCACCGTTTTTACGGCCGACCTGCTTACCGCACCGGAAGCCATTGAGCGCGGCGATCACGTGGTTATTACCGCGAAAACCGGCGGATTTTCGGTAAAATCGCGCGGTAAAGCGTTAAGCAGCGGCAGCATTGGCGAACAGGTAATGGTCGAAAATCTTTCCAGTACTCGTACCGTCCGGGCACGAATCATCGCGCCTGGCCAGGTTGAAATTCCGATGTGAGCCGCGGGGTCACAGGCAATTACTTGCCGTGCCCGGCAATTTTCTGCCTCGATTCACGGTTTTCCGAACTGGTGTGATACATTTTGAAAAATCTTACTAAAGCTCAATGAAGATCTGCCGTTAAGCAGATATAAACTTATAGGGCTACCCCGGTGGCCAAACAGCGAAGCAGGTATCGATATGTCAGTTGACTTTAATGGAATTGGCCCCGGCCAGGTCAACAATCAGCGGCCATCAGCGGACAAGGCGTCCAGCTCTGAAGCCCCGAAACAGGCGGGTGCCGAGCAGGCCAAGCCTCAAGCGTCCAACGCCCGCGGTGAAAACGTCAACCTGAGCAGCCAGGCCAAAGACCTGAAACAGCTCGAACAGACACTTGGCGAATACCCGGAAATGGACGATGAACGGATCGAACAGATTCGGACGGCGCTGGAAGATGGCTCGTATAAGATAGATGCAGAGAAACTGGCCCAGAAAATGCTTGATATGGATGAAAGCATTTTTGGATGAGTGAGCCATGTCAAATCTTGATGAATTGAAAGATCTTCTGAATCAGGACATCCTCCAGCTGACAACACTGGGGGATATTCTCGGGCAAGAGAAGTCCCTTCTTTCTGGTTCTGATGTCAAATCACTGGCATCAGTGACCCAGGAAAAAAATCACCATCTGAATCAGATCCGCGAACGAGCCAAAGCCAAGATCCGGATTCTGGTTGCCATGGGGTTCAGACCGGACAAGGGTGAACCTTCAAGATTCCTGCGCAGTGCCGGTCTGGACGAGGCGGTGGCGCTCTGGGACGAGGCCTCTGAGCGCCTGACGCACTGTCAGACGCTCAATCTGACAAACGGCCGCGTTATCGCTCATCTGCAGAAGCGCCTCTCAAGGCTGACTGAAATATTCCGTGGTGCTACCGGCCAGGACAAGCTCTACGGAGCCAAAGGTCAGGAGGAGGCGGTCTCGCACAGCAACGTGCTGGCGAGCGCCTGAGTCTGAGTCAGCCGCACTCGAGGCGGCGTGAGCGATAATAATCAGCGGGTGGAGATCGTCATGCTTGAGCCCGCTTGGAAACGGACATCGCTGATCGTGATATTCCCCATGGAAGGGCTTGAACCCACTCTGATGTTTTCCATCCGGATCTGCTCGATGCGCTCCGGGAGCGCAAGCTCCAGGCTGCCGTCGTTTCTGATGGCAAACCGGGGCACATCCTGCCGATAGTGAACGCCGGAAATCGTCAGCTCCGAATCGAGAAAATTTAACACTGGCACGAAAACATTTGTTGCCAGCTTCAGCGCCTCAATTGCGTCCGGATCACTTGCATCGGCAGCACCCTCACCCCGGGCAGCGTCCGGCATCGAACCTACCTGCGCGAACTGCTCGAAAATCCGGGCATTGCCTTGACCAGCCACACCTGCCATGTCCTGATCGGTCATAGGCTTGAACTTGCCTTCAGCGATCATCTGCCCGGCGTCGGCCAGGTCCTGGTCGTTGCTGCTCTGCCCGCCGGACGCAAAACTGATCATCGGCTGCAAAGGCAACACTACCATCGTGACCAGCGCCGCAGCATTACGATATCGTGTCTGATGCTTCAGAACCCGGTTCAGCTCACGCTCGGTTACCCAGCCGCACTGTACAAAGACTTCACCCAGGCGTTGCCCGGTTTCCCGCTGTAACCGCAAACCCTCTTCAAGCTGGCTGGCGGACAGATAACCACGATTGAGCAGCAGTCGACCTAATCGAGATTTTTCCTCAAAACCCTGGCGGTTTTTCACAGCTGTTCCCCTTCTCACTGTTTGTTATTCTTACCGTACAACCCGGCCCGGCTCAGTCTTTGTCGCGTTCAAATCCTCAGCGTGGCCGAGGATGGGTTAAACTGCTGAATGACCTGGCTGCAGTATCGCAGCATTCAGGCGGCAGCCAACCACGAGGAGCAGTATAGAATGACAAATAAGGTAAAACCGTTTCGTTATGTGATCACGGTCGTGCTGTCTGTAACCGCAATACTCTGTGCCAGCAAAGCCGTGGCTGCAGAACCACTTCCCAAAGCCATGGTAGAGACCAGCCTTGGTTCTTTTGAATTAACGCTCCGCCCTGATCTGGCCCCGGAAACCGTTAACAATTTCAAACAATATGTGGCCGATGATTTCTACGCCGACACCGTTTTCCACCGGGTGATCCCGGGGTTCATGATTCAGGGGGGCGGGTTCGACCGGAATCTGAACCGGCAGCCAACGAAAAGCCCGGTCGTGAACGAAGCCAGACCCACGGCCAAAAACCTTCGTGGCACGGTTGCCATGGCCCGCACCCAGGACCCTGATTCAGCAACTTCTCAGTTTTTTATCAATCTGACCGATAATGAATTCCTTGATGCAGGAGTGCGCGGTGCAGGCTACACGGTTTTTGGCAAGGTGACAGATGGCATCGGTGTCGTGGACGCGATCGCATCAAAGCCAACCGGGCGCCAGCGCGGGATGGCGGATGTGCCTGACAAACCGATCATCATCAAGACGATTACGCTGCTTCCGTGACCGGAACATCGCCCGCTCCGGCCATTGCAACCGCAGACATAGACTGGCAAAACGACCAACCTGTTTCCAGAGCCTTCGGCGATGTCTATTACAGCCGGGACAGTGGCCTTGAGGCAGCGGAATACGTGTTTCTTCGTCACAACTGTCTGGCAGACAGGTTCGCCCGCGTGCCTGATGGCGGCCGATTTGTCGTGGGGGAAACCGGCTTCGGTACCGGCCTCAATTTTCTCGCAGCATGGCGGTTATGGCAGCAAAACAACACGCAACCACACGCCTGCCTGCATTTCATTTCCGTAGAACCTTACCCCCTGGCCCGGGAAGACCTGATCCGCGCCCTTGCTCTGTGGCCGGAGTTGGCACAGCTGGCGACTGAACTGATTGAACATTACCCACCCCCCATTACGGGTACGCACCGACTCGTTCTTGACCGGGGCCGGGTCCGGCTTACTCTCTGCTTTGGTGATGTAAACCCTGCGTGGCAGAATCTTGAGTTCACGGCGGATGCCTGGTTTCTCGATGGCTTCGCTCTCGCGCTCGACCCGGCGCTCAGTCCGGCTCTTAACCCGCCTTTCAACCCGCCTCTCAACCCAGGAATGTGGAACAACCGAGCCATCGCGACCATTTCCGAACACAGCGGGCCGGGCACGTCGTTTGCAACTCCCACCGTTGCCGGTCAGGTTCCTGAGATGCTTGCTGATGCAGGGTTCTGCGTTTCATGGGTCGACGGTTTTGGCGATAACCGGAATATACTGATCGGCGACATTCCTGCTGCGCAGCACACTGGAATTGATCAGCTACCCACTCCTGAAAGCATTGGCATTATTGGCGCAGGCATCGCCGGCTGCTTACTGGCAAACAACCTTGCCAAACGCGGTTTCAAGGTCACCCTGATTGACCAGGCGGAGTCCGTTGCGGCCGAAGCGTCAGGCAACCGCCAGGGTGCTCTGTACGTGAAACTTGGGGTGGACTTCAACGACCAGACTGAACTGGCCCTGTCTTCCCTGCTGTTCAGCCAGCGCTTCTACCGGCAATTTGAAGATAACGGCTGGCACCCGACCGGCCTTATCCAGCTTGCTTACAATGAGTCAGAGGCAGACCGGCAGGCCCGGTTTCTGGCAAAAAACCGGTATCCTCCGGCGGTGTTTCAGCACGTCAGCGCTGATCAGGCCAGCCGGCTCGCCGGAATACCGGTTCCCCACGGTGGGCTCTGGTTTCCCGCGAGCGGGTGGCTGCAGCCTGCAAAGCTGTGCGAGGCCCTCGCAGACCAGCCCGGGATTGCTCAACGTATGAGTTTTCGTGTGGGAGCACTGGAGGAGAAAGAGGCTCGCTGGCGCCTGACCTCGAGCCGCGGGGAAACGCTGACGTTTGACCGTATCGTTCTGTGCGCAGGCCCGGATACACCGGAACTGATCCCCCTGAAGGGCCAGTACCGCATGAAACGGATCAGGGGCCAGATCACCGAAGTGCCGGAACACTGCATCAACACCCCGTCACTGGTGGTTTGTGGCCCAGGGTACATCAACCCTGCATTCGACGGCAGTGCGCTGGTGGGGGCAACCTTCGATCTTCACGACCCTTGCCCGGATGTCACAACGATAAGTAATCTTGAAAACCTCAGCATGCTTGCGGGCCTGCTACCGGAGGCGCTCGCTCAATCCGACGTGACTGAAATAGCAGAATATGCCCGGGGCCGAGTGGCATTTCGCTGTACCACGCACGATTACCAGCCCATTGCAGGGCCCATGAAAACCCGGGAAGGCGAGCTGTTCAGCGGAGTGTATCTGTTCACTGGCCTGGGCAGTAAAGGCCTGACTTATTCACCGCTGCTGGCAGAGTATCTTGGAGATCTGCTCTCGGGCCAACCTCCCTGTCTGCCGGCAAATCTGATAAAGCGTCTGGAAACGCAACGTTGTCACCGGCCCCGGGTTGAACCATCCTGATCCGGGAATGACTGCAGAAAACCGATAGTCGGCCGACAACCAACTGAACGCCCTCGTTATTCGGAGCAAATGCCTATGTCCATTTATGTCAGCGAACCGGGAAGACCCGTTGGCACCCGGTTACCGGAAATTTTCCGGGGGCGGCGCGTGGGAACTGTCACGGAGATGGGAGAGTCTCAGGGCATCAATGTCAGCCACAGTGACACCACCGATGCGGAATTTCAGCAAGCGGCCAATGCGGGCCGCTACAAGGCTCTTGAAGAGTACGGCGCTGCTGCATCCGGCGAATACAAGGAGCAGCGCCCTTACCTGCCGGTGTCCAGAATTTGCACACCGGTTATCGTTTCCGCACCGGCTACGGCCTCTATGGCAGAAACGCTGGACATTATGGATAAACGCGGGGTCAGCCATCTGGTGATTACTGCGGAAGGAAACGTCGCGGGGCTTGTGGAGTTACGCTGGCTACTGGCCTGGCTGCACGAAAATCGGACAATGCCATCGCAATCCAGCCTCGTCAATCTTGAGCTGCCGGCATTTCTGACAGCATCGCCGGAGACAGATGCCCACCAACTCGCCCGCCTGATGCTGGCCCATCAGTTGAATGCGGCCCTGATTATCGGCCCTGACGGCAAGCCTGCGGGCGTTGTGACAAGCACGGATTACCTGCGGCTGTATGCCAACGTTGGCCGGCATCAAGGCAGCGTTTAATCAGGGGCCATTAACCGGATCGCCTTCGGCGCTGAACAGGTTCAGCGTCCAGACCGCGCCACTTGCCGTATCCCGGCGAATCAGCGTCGTAATTTCGTCGTCCCGGTAATTTACCAGCGCTTCAACTACGCCAGTGCCCGGGTCTGCTATCGCTACCTGCTGATCCCACTGCTGAGCCAGTTCAACAATGAGCGTTTCGTCTTCCTCAAACCTGGGCTGGCGGTTCCGGCGGAAAATCGCAGGGTCTTCCAGGGTGTTGGTCTGGGCGTCCGGGTCATCGGTAAGAACGCCCGTAGTGGAACCTGCGGCAATCAGATCGTCATCGAAAACCATCGCGGCCTGAAGGCGCTCAACGGACTGGTCGCCTTCGTCATTCACCAGATAAGCTTCTGCGGCTGAGCCGGCAGGCG